>Ga0102814_10000627_pt1 | contig 25374 bp, 29 predicted proteins | sample ColrivemetaGS741_FD_79112 | JGI IMG/M metagenome (GOLD analysis project Ga0102814, IMG submission 79112) | Estuarine microbial communities from the Columbia River estuary - Flood tide ETM metaG S.741 | ecosystem: Environmental > Aquatic > Marine > Intertidal zone > Estuary | place: USA...
CCGCCCAGCAGCACCACCCGGTCGCCACGGTTGATCCACTTTTGGCCGGTATTAAACAGGATGCGGCCATCGGGCGTGGTGATATTGGCACTCTCAAAGCTGATCATGGCGCGTGCATGGGTGCCAGCATTGACCAACCGAATATCGCCCGCCGATTTTTCGGCATGGGCGGGACGGGCTGCATTTTCAATTTTCTCGGCCCGGTCTTTGAGCTGTTTGGTTTTGGTGATCAGCAGGTCGGACCCGGAATTGATGCCGATATTTTTGAGCTTGGCGGCCTGCTGGCGCAGTTGTTTGGCGGCCTTCATATCATTGTCAAACTGGCGCGCGGCGGTGGCGTCAATCTCGGCCAAGGCTTGACGGGCATGGCTGTAGGGTAGCGCGAAGCTGGGGCTGGCAACCTCACGCAGAAACAGGGTGCGGTTGGTGATGGCATCAAGGAAAGCCCGGTCATGGCTGGCGATGACCAAGGGCGTGCTGCGCGCCGTGGTGGCCAGCCAGTTTTGCAAAAACCCGATACGCGACAGATCAAGGTGGTTGGTCGGCTCATCCAGCAGCATGACATCCGGTTCGGCCACCCAGACGCGGGCCAGAAGGCCGATGCGCTGCCAACCACCTGAAAGGGCCGACATGGGCTTGTCGCGATGGTCCATCGGCACCGCAAGATCATCAAGCGCCACATCGACCCGCCAGCTTTCATAATCCACCTGATCAGGCGGCAGGGCCGACAAAACGGCATCATAAAGGCTGAGGCCAAGCAGGTCGGCGGGCACGTCTTGTTCCACATGCCCAACGCGCAGCCCGCGCGCAAAGGTAATGTCGCCTGCGCTCGGTTCAAAGCGGCCCGCCAAACAGCGCAGCAGGGTGGATGTACCGCGGCCATTGGCGGCCACAAGGCCAAGCCTGTCGCCCTTTTCCAAGGTCAGGTTCAGGCCGGAAAACAGCGGTGCGCCAAGCGTGGCAGAGAGGGAATTGAGGTTAATCAGGGTCATTATAGTCTCATGATCAGGGGACAGGGCGCTGGGCGCCGGATCGGGCAGATCAGGAGGAAGGTGTCTCTGATCAGCCCTGCAAACGCATTTGCAGGGCAAAAACGGGGCCACGGGTTCGGTCATGATAGCGATATAACATAGGCCCCTCCTGTGGTTGCTGGTCGAGACAGGGTAAGGTTAGGGGAGATGCGAGTGGCTGGCAAGTGGGGGTTATTTGGCTTTGCAGATCTGGTTGAGGTTGCTAGGCTCGGCTGTCTGGCGTTTCAAAAAGGATACCCCATGTCTGTGACCATTGCCCCAGCCCGCACCGATGATGATATTACCGAAGTGACTCGGCTGGCTTGGGATTTTGTGGGGTTTTTGAAAGAGCGATACCCGGAGCGGATTGAATTTATTGACGCCTATTTCAGAGATCAAAAGTTTGAGGAAATGCTGGCTGATTTCCACAACTATTTCACCCCGCCCAAAGGAGAATGCGTTTTGGCGCGGTTGGATGGGGTTGGTGTGGGCATTGTAAAGCTGAAACCCGTTGACGGAAAGTTATGTGAAATGAACCGCATGTTTGTTGCGCCAGAAGCGCGCGGGCATGGCGTGGGGCGCAAACTGTGTACTGCGTTGATCAGCCGAGCGGTTGAACTTGGTTATGACACAATGCGCCTAGATGCATTAACCGGCCATATTGAGGCGCTTCCGCTCTATAAATCGCTGGGATTTGAGCCTGACGCAGACGCGCCGGACTATTTAAAGAGCGATCCGGGCGTGGTGAGCCTGCGGATGCGGTTGGTTTAGCGGGCTGCGGCCGGGACGGCGCAGCAAGCTCGTCAGCATTGGTTAGGGTTATTGTGTGAAGTTAACCGGAATGCCGCGCGCAATTGAATTGCTGACCATGCAGCTTTGCTGGGCCTTTTGAATGACGCGCTCAATATCCGCTGGGTTTGCCCCGCGACAGGCCACATGAACCTGCGCCTGCGTGGCAATCGGCGGTGTGCCCGTCAGTTCCAGCCGCACCTGAACATCGATATCGGTTAGGGGGACATTTAGATCGTGTGCGACATAGCGCAGGTCATTACAAAAACAGCCGCCTAAGGCCAATGCCAGAAGCTCGGCCCCGTTAAAGCCAATGCCGCTGCCCCCTGCCCGCCCCACTGGGCGATCTGCAACGATGCTGCGCCCGCTCACCCAGCCCAGCGCGGCTTCAGTATCGGCAATATTCCTAAATTCGACGGTTATTTCAGTCATGTCATCATCCGATGGATAGGCAGTGATTTTGGACAAGCCGCCCCGATCCGTCAATCCGTGCCCTAGATAGGCAAGAACCGATAGAACCGCGAGATTTGGGCGTGGCTAGAGCGCCGCCGCAATGGCCCTGAACATGGCGATATTTCGGTTGATGGCATCGCGGCTTTCGTCGCGAAACTGGCGGTCCGCGGCGTTAAGCGCAATGACCACGCCGCGCAATTGGTCGACATAAATATATTGGCCGTAAATACCCATGGCGAGGAATTCGCCCGGTTGCGCATCGGGGGCCAGCCACCATTGATAGCCATAGCCGCGCGGCTCGCCTGTGGCATCTGGCGGGGCGGTGTTGGCCGTGGATGTGGCAACCCATTCGGCGGGCACAAGCTGGCGTTCGCCAACACGGCCCTGATTGGCGAAAAGCAGGCCAAAGCGGGCAAAATCGCGGGTGCGCATGTTCAGCCCGCCCAGCACAAAGGCCACGCCATAACCATCGGTCAGGTAATAGGCCGGGCCTTCCAGCCCAATGGGAGCTAGCAGCTTTTCGCCCATCAGATCGACCACAGTGCGCCCGGTTGCACCCCGGATCACCATGCTGAGAACATGGGTATCAATCGAGTTATATTGCCTTGCAGACCCCGGCGTGCGGGCGCGCTGGTTCAACCCGGCGGCAAAGCCATCCATCGACCAGCCCAACGCCAGAACGCGGCCCATTTTGTTAATGTCGGACCAGAAATCGAGGTAGTCTTCGTTGAATTGCACGCCTGATGACATTTGCAGCACATCAATAATGCGCACCCCATCATAGGCAGAGCCGACAAGCGCGGGCACGTATTTAGTGACCTGAGCATTCAAATCGGGGATCGCGCCTTCATCGTGCAAAATGCCAAACAGTGCCGACAGAAAGCTTTTGGCGATGGACCAGCTGATATGGTTGTCCTCGGGTCCCGTCCCTTCAGCATAGGATTCATGTGCGATCGCCCCGTCTTTAAGCACGACCAGCGCGGTGTAACGGCTATCGGCCAACCAATCGGCCAGTGATTGAGCTTGGCCGTTATAGGCAAACGCCTCGGGCAAGGGCTGGGGCGCTTCGGGCAAGGGCGAGGCGGTACCAGTGAGCAGAGGGGCCGTCTCAAACGCAGTATTCATATGCGAGAAATTGGTGACGATTTTGTCTTCGTGAAACATTGTCACCGCAGCGCGCAGCCGCGCGATCCGCACCCAGTTAATGCTGACCAATACAATAAGCAGCAAGGCCGCAATAGTAAGAACCTGTTTAATGCGGCGCATGAAATTTCCTTGTAAAAGGCAGTGGCGCCAGATTAGCCTTCAGGAAACTCTTATCAAGGCAGAATGTGCAGAGATGTTGAGATTGCATGATTATTGGCGCTCATCGGCTGCTTACCGCGTGCGCATTGCGTTGAATTTATTGGGGGCTGAATATGAAAGCCTGCCGGTTGATTTGCTGACGGGGGCGCATAAAACCCCCGAATATTTGGCGTTAAACCCACAAGGGCTGGTGCCCGTCTTGGAAATTGATGGGCAGCTGATGACGCAAAGTCTGGCGATTATCGAATATCTGGATGAGGTGCACGCGGCGCACCTGCTGCCAAAAGATCCGGTGGCACGCGCGCAGGTGCGCGCGCTGTCTTATGCCATCGCCATGGAGATTGCGCCGGTTTGTAACCTGTCAGTGCGCCGCTATGCAGCGCAGCATTCGGCAGGCGCGATGACAACCGATAGCTGGCAGTGCCATTTCATCAGTCTTGGCCTGAAGGCCTTTGAAACCATGTTGCAAACCAGCGCGGGGCTGTTTTGCCATGGGGATCAGATTTCCATGGCTGATATCTGCCTTGTGCCGCAAATGTATAATGCGCGGCGCGCCGGGGTAATGGTGGCGGCCATGCCGCTGAGCTGTGAAATTGATGCGCGCTTGGCAGCCCTTCCTGCCTTTGCGCGCGCGCTGCCAGAGGCCGTGCAGCCACGATAATTCGCCGCATTGATTTTTGTGCAGCGCAGCGTAAGCTTGCCCCAACATTAATTGGAGAAGCGTCATGTCCAACGATATTGTCATCCTATCTGGTGCGCGCACCGCCATCGGCACATTTGGCGGCAGCCTTTCGGGCCTGCCCCCCACCCATTTGGCGGCGCATGTGTCCAAAGCGGCGATTGAACGCGCCGGGGTTGAGGCTGGCCAGATCGGCCATGTGGTGTTCGGCCATGTCATCAACACCGAGCCGCGCGATATGTACCTGTCACGCGTTGCCGCAATTGAGGCAGGCGTCCCGAATGAAGCCCCGGCGATGAATGTGAACCGGCTGTGCGGCTCGGGCGTGCAGGCGATTGTTTCTGCAGCCCAAAGCCTGATGCTGGGCGATGCCGAATATGCGCTGGCAGGCGGTGCGGAATGTATGAGCCGCGGGCCGCATATTATGCAAGCCGCCCGCTGGGGCCAGAAAATGGGCGATGTTACCACGGTAGATATGATGATCGGCGCCCTGCATGACCCGTTTGGCGCAGGCCACATGGGTGTGACGGCCGAAAATGTGGCTGCCGAGCACGGGATTTCGCGCCAAGCGCAGGATGAATTTGCAACGGAATCACAGCGTCGGGCGCTTGCCGCAATTGCGGCGGGGCATTTTGCCAGCCAGATCGCCCCGATTGGGGTGAAGGTTAAACGCGATTCAGTAATGTTTGATACGGACGAGCACGCCAAAGCGACCAGTGTTGAGACGCTGGCCGGGCTGCGGGCGGTGTTTAAGAAAGATGGTTCGGTCACAGCAGGCAATGCTTCGGGCATCAATGATGGCGCTGGTGCGCTGGTATTGGCGCGGGCTGATGCGGCAGCCAAGGCAGGGCTGAAGCCGATGGCGCGGATCGTCGGCTATGCCCATGCCGGGGTGCGCCCCGATGTAATGGGCATCGGCCCCGTCCCTGCCGTGCAGGCGCTGCTGGCACGTACCGGCATGAAGGCGAGCGATTTTGACGTGATCGAGAGCAACGAAGCCTTCGCGGCCCAAGCCTGCGCCGTTAGCAAAGAGCTTGGGCTGGACCCAGCGCGCGTGAACCCGAACGGTGGGGCGATTGCACTGGGCCATCCGGTGGGCGCGACGGGGGCGATTATCACCATCAAGGCGATGTATGAGCTGGAGCGTATCGGTGGCAGGTTCGGTCTGGTGACCATGTGCATCGGCGGCGGGCAAGGCATCGCGTTGGCGATTGAGCGGCTATAGCGCCGAAGTTCTGTCGCGCAGGGCGGATGGCCTAAAGGCCACCCACCCCGCATGACGATGGCGGCGCGGTTAGGGCGGCACTTGGCCGAACCAAGGCGCACGCGCCGCTTGGGTATGGGTGCTTTCAGGCGGTTAAAAACATTTCCACGGCGTCTTGAAACTCGCGTGGTTTTTCAGCATGGAGCCAATGATTAGCGCCCTCAATAGCCTGGTGTTCGGCGCTGGGGAAAAGCTGGGCTATGCGCGCGGCGTGCGTGGGTAAGACATAGTCGGACAGGGCGCCGCGCAGGAAGAGGCATGGGCCTGTGAATTGGCCGTTGGTTTCTGGCCAGCCTGTGATGCGGGGCATATCGCGCTCCAGCACGTCCAAATTCAGCCGCCAGCTTGCGCCTTCAGGCGACAGGCGGAGGGATTGGAGGAGGAAGGCGCGGAGCATGTCGTCGGCGAGGTGGGGTTTAAGCTGGGCATCCGCCTCACCGCGCCGGGTGACGCTGGACAGGTCCACATGCCGCAAGGCTGCTATTTTGTCGATTTGGCTGTGACCATAGGAGACAGGGGCGATATCGGCCACAATGAGGCGGTTGACCAGATCAGGTTGGGTTAGGGCCAGAACCATCGCTGCTTTGCCGCCCATCGAATGGCCGAGAACGTCCGCGCGACCACCATGGGCCATAATGACTTCCGCCAGATCAGTGGCCATTTCAGGGTAAGTCTGGCTGTCAAACCATGGGCTGTCGCCGTGGTTGCGCATATCTACAGCAATCACCTGACGGCTGGCGGCTAGGCGCTTTTGCAGCACCCCCCAGTTGCGCGCTGAACCAAAAAGCCCATGCGCGATGATCAGCGGCGGCGTGCCATCGGCGGCGCCCTCAACAGTGAAATTCAGCATATGCGCCCCTTACACGATAAAATTGGCCAGCATCTGATTATCGGTAATATCTTGAAAGGAAAACCCGGCGTCCCGCATCCGCGCCGTAAATGCGGGAAAGCTGGCCGGGTCATGGGTTTCAATCCCGATGAGGACCGAGCCGAAATTGCGGGCGGATTTCTTCAGATATTCAAAGCGAGCGATGTCATCATCCGGGCCAAGCAGGTTCAGGAATTCCTTCAGCGCGCCGGGGCGTTGGGGCATGCGCAGCACAAAATATTTCTTCAGCCCGGCCGAGCGTAGGGCGCGTTCCTTGACATCGGGCAGACGCTCAAAATCAAAATTACCACCCGACACAAGGCAGACGACGCGCTTGCCTGCCAAGCCTTGAATATCGCGCAGGGCGTCAATGGCCAGTGCCCCGGCGGGTTCCAACACCACGCCTTCGACATTGAGCATGTCGATCATGGTTTCACAAAGCCGGTCTTCGGGGATGGTGAGGCAGTCGGACGGCGAAAACGCTGCAAGGGCGCTGTAATTGGCCGCGCCAATGCGCGCCACGGCGGCACCATCAACAAAATTATCAACCTCGGGCAAAGTTACGGGGCCGCCATTCGCCAAAGCGGCGGCAAGGCTGGCCGCGCCTTCGGGTTCGACAAACACATAGCGGCAGGCATCGCCGAAATAGCGCGTAACGCCACCGGCAAGGCCACCACCGCCAACGGGCAGGATCATCAGATCGGGCGGGCTGCCGAGTTGGTCGGCAATTTCTGCAGCCACGCTGGCTTGGCCAGTCATGACCTGTTCATCATCAAAGGGCGGCAGAAAATGGCCATTCACCTGCACGCAATAGGCTTGGGCCGACTTCAGCGCCGCATCAAAAATATCACCTGTGAGGCGGATCTCGATGAACTCACCCCCAAAGGCGCGGGTTTTGGCGATTTTCTGATCGGGCGTGGTGACCGGCATAAACACCACAGCCTGCACCCCGAAATGCCGGGCAGCAAAGGCCACACCTTGGGCGTGGTTACCAGCCGAGGCACAGATGAACGGTCCCTCTGCGCCATTATCCAACGCCGCCTGCATCGCCGTTAAAGCACCGCGCAGCTTGTAGCTGCGCACCGGGCCAAGATCTTCGCGTTTTAGCCAGATTTCAGCATCGTATTTGGCTGACAGATACAGGTTGTGCTGCAACGGCGTTGACTCAAACAAAGCACGCATATTGGCGGTGGCGTGGGCAACGGCTTGGATAAATTCGGTCATGTGTATCCGTATTGGGTTGGCGAGGGCCGCGGCGCGGGGCGCAACCCTAGCAGAGATACCGCTAATCGGCACAATTGGTCAGTTTGAAGCGCAGCGACAGAACAACGATCCATCGCCAAAGCTAAGCGTTTAGCGCCCGTCCTTCAACCAAATGGCCATATAGCGTGGTGAGGACAGACAGGCTGAGCAATGTAATAACCCAATCCAGCAATGCGCCAATGATTTGAAGCGGCACACCAGCAGGAAAGCCGATCTGCCTTAGAACAAGCGAGACCGACTGAATGGCGATGACGCAGAGCATGGCTATAAGTATATCACCCCAAACAGGTGCCGTGCGGCCCCAGCTTTCACCCAATGTCATGCTTTTGCCAATCGCCAGCGCGGGCAGCACCAAAGACAGGCGCACCGCTAAGGTGATTGCCACGACGGAAAACACCAAGACAATAATAACCGACAACATGCCCGCAGCAGCCCCGACTACTGACAGAACCACGCTTTGGACGATGGCGACGGGTAAAGCCGCGATGAGGCCAATAACAATGCTGCGCCAGAAGTAACCCCAGATTGGCGCATTACGAACCAACCCTTGGCCGGGACTAATGCCCAGCAGCACAAAACGGTGCCACGCAATGGCGACGGCAATTGTGACGGTGATGTAGATGAAGAGCGCCGCAAAAGCGATAAAGAAGACCGTGGCCCCAAATCCGGCCGCTGATGTGCCCGCTTCTATGTTGGGAACAAACTCATCTTGCGGCAAAAATGCGCCCACCAGCAACACGGCCAAAACCGGCCAACTGATCTGCATGGCGATTGATAGGTTGCCCATGACCTGCCGCCAAGAATGGATAAAAATGCGCATAAAATGCTCCGGTTGTTTTTCTCGGATTAGCACGCCAAAGCTTAGCTTGCCAATGTCGGATTGCCGCTGCCCCTTGCCCGTGCGGCTGAATCACCATAAACCCTGCGCAAACCCTGATTATGGAGCCTAACATGCCCACCAAACTCGCCCCTAAAAAAGTTGTGCTTGCCTATTCGGGCGGGCTGGACACCTCGATCATTCTGAAATGGTTACAGACCGAATATGGCTGTGAGGTGGTGACCTTCACCGCCGATCTGGGCCAGGGTGAGGAGTTGGAGCCGGCGCGACAGAAGGCGATTTTGCTGGGGATCAAGCCTGAGAATATTTACATTGAAGATGTGCGCGAAGAATTCGTGCGCGATTTCGTCTTCCCGATGTTCCGCGCCAATGCGGTGTATGAAGGCCTGTATCTACTGGGAACCTCTATCGCGCGGCCGCTGATTTCCAAGCGGTTGGTAGAGATTGCTGAAATGGTTGGCGCTGATGCCGTGGCGCATGGGGCCACCGGTAAGGGCAATGATCAGGTGCGGTTTGAACTTTCGGCCTATGCGCTGAACCCCGATATTAAGGTGATTGCGCCCTGGCGGGAATGGGACCTGACCAGCCGCACGCGCCTGTTGGAATTTGCCGAAGCCAACCAAATTCCGATTGCCAAAGACAAACGCGGCGAGGCCCCGTTCTCGGTGGATGCGAACCTGCTGCACACCTCGTCTGAGGGTAAAGTGCTGGAAAACCCAGCCGAGGAAGCGCCTGATTATGTGTATCAGCGCACTGTGCATCCTGAACAGGCACCCGATACCCCCGAATATGTTGAGGTTGGGTTTGAGCGCGGCGATGCGGTCAGCATCAACGGTGTGGCGATGAGCCCGGCGAGCATTTTGACCAAGCTGAATGAAATCGGCGGCGCGCATGGTTGCGGGCGGTTGGACCTTGTAGAAGGCCGCTTTGTGGGCATGAAATCGCGCGGGATTTATGAGACCCCCGGCGGCACGCTGCTACTGGCCGCCCATCGCGGGATTGAGAGTATTACGCTGGACCGCGGCGCCGCCCATCTGAAAGATGAGCTGATGCCACGTTATGCGGAGCTGATTTACAACGGCTTTTGGTTCAGCCCTGAGCGTGAAATGCTGCAAGCCGCAATTGATGCCAGCCAAACGCGCGTAAACGGCACGGTACGCATGAAGCTTTACAAAGGCAGCGTGAATGTTGTTGGACGTTGGTCGGATGACAGCCTTTATTCCGAAGCGCATGTGACGTTTGAAGATGATGCTGGCGCCTATGATCAGGCCGATGCAGCAGGCTTTATCAAAATCAACGCGCTGCGACTGAAGCTGCTGGCGGCGCGTAATCGGCGCTAGGCGCATGACGGGCGAGCGGGATTTGGCGCAGTTGCTGGCCCATATGCAGCCGGTTTTGCATGAGGCGCGCTATGGCTATGCAACCAGCCCTGCCCCGCTGCCCGGTGTGGATGCTTTTGCCACGATAATTGAGGGTGAGGGCGTGACGACTGTTGCGCCCTTGGCCACGCTTGAGGCGGTGGGGGTGGCTTCGGCGGCTTGGGCGCGGATCACACTTAACGTGCATTCAGATCTGGCCGCTGTTGGCCTGACGGCAGCCTTTGCGGCGGCTTTGGGACAGCAGGGTATCAGCGCGAATGTGATTGCTGGCTATTTTCATGACCATATATTTGTGGCTTGGGGTGATCGTGACCGGGCGATGGCGGCCTTGGTTGCCTTAAGCAAATCGGACCAAACAAGCACCTAAGCTAACGGCGCGCTAATTCTCGACCAGCGCCACGGACATTGTGTCAGGGTCTATCGCCAACAAATCAATCAGCCCCGTGGGCGAAAACCCAAAAATAGCGCAGCGTTTTATTGAGTCTGCATGTCCACTGCCAATGCCCGTGGAAAAGTTTTGAATGCCATGCCTTTCGGCCATAGCAACTAACGCCATTGCGCCAAGATGGGTCGCAATACGAAGGCCCCGCCATGTGACGTCGGTTGCCAGCATGCCCCACCAAGCCCTGCGAGCCTCGGCTAAATTGGGTGGGTTTCCAGCGACCGACGCTGCGAGGCCAACTGCCGTTCCATCAGATGTTTATACAAAAAAGCAAACGGCCAGACGGCATTCACCACATAGAAAAGACGCTGCGGGCAAAAAGACATCGCAAGATTGGGCAAGCCTCTCCGGACTGTCAAACTCGGCATCCGTCGTACTGGGTCCAACTTCGTCGATACTAAGATCGTTGTGCAATTTGTGGTTTTCGAGAATGTTTTTGGCGTTGGGGATGGTTGTTAGATCGCAACTCCAAAACTCAGCCGCACAGGCCTTGGGGTTCAGGTCGGCACCTTGGACAATCTGGCAAGCCAGTCATGGATCAAGGCTGCGAATATATCGGGTCGTTCGCCTGCCAAGCTGTGGCCCGCGGCATCAAGCACACCTAATGTGGCACGTGGAAATTGGGGGACAAGGTCGATGGCGTCACGATAGCCTGACCAACTGTCAAACCGCCCGGCGATGATGACGCTTGGTCCGGTGAATTGGGTTGTTTCAAGTTCACGGTGGAATGAAAAATCAAATGCAGTCCAGATGCGGTCGGCTTGAGCCTTGTCCCAAAGGGCTTGAGCCGGGTCGATAACCCTCCTTATGCGCTCAATGACGTCTTGGCGCTGCACTACCATAAAATTTTCAAAATGCTCTAATTCCTCATCTTTCAGACCTGCGCGCAGGCTTGGGTCGGGCTCAATTATCTCATGGGCGGGCAGCCGGGCCGGGTCGGCTGAGGGGTTGCCGCCGGGCACGATGAGCGCAAGGCCCGTCACAACCTCGGGGCGTAGATAAGTGATGCCGCGCGCCAGATAACTGCCGCGCGATTCCCCAATAATAGCGAAACGCTGGTTTGGCAGAGCTTGGTCTATGAAAGCCAAGACGCTGGCGAGCAGGTCGTCTTGGGTGGCGATATCGTCTTGCGCGGGGCTAAGGCCATGGCCGGGCAGGTCAATATAAATGCGCTGCCAGCCGTCTTGCTGCGCAAAAATTGGCTCAAGCGAATCTCGCATATGGCGATGATCAAGTGTGGAGCCGTGGAGCACAAGCACAGGCCGACCGCTGCCGATGATGACGTGATGCAGCATTGCGGTTCCTTTATTCTGTGAGATTATAACGCATATTTTGGAAGGCGTCGAGCCTGCGGGCTGGCAGGCGACGACGGGGTTTGCATAGATGGGTAGGGTTTGATGGAGAGGGCGATGTTTAACACGCAGGAGGTGCGTTATAGCAATGTAAATGCACTGATCCGCCTGACAGTGGCGCCGGGGCAGGAAAAATTTGTGGCCCATAATGCGGCGACCATTGCGCAAGCGGCTTACGAGCCAGCGTCAAAGTTGATTGCGCTTTATGACGGCGACAAGGTCGTTGGTTTAATGTCGATCCTGAACATGACGCTGGATGGGCCGAGCATAACAGATGATGAGCCGCGAGATGGTGCCTATATCTGGCGGTTGATGGTGGATGAGGCCCATCAGGGGCGCGGCATAGGAGCGGCGGCCTTACAGGCAGCTGCGGCTTGGACGTTGGCGCAGGGATTGCACAAACTTTACGTTTCTACCGTGCCGGGGGAAGGTTCGCCCCGCCCGTTTTATGAGGCGAATGGTTTTATTGCCACAGGCGATGTGGTGGATGGCGAGGATATGTTGCTGCGCATGCTATAGCGCGCTGGCCGGCGGGGGATTGACCACGTTGGACAGCGGCGTGGCAAAGTAGCCGCGCTAGCCCGCGCTGGCAGGATATATATGCCCGCCAAGATATTTGACGCCATTGTCGCAAGCGACGGTAACCACGCGGTGCCCTTTGCCAAGCGCGATGGCCTGATCAATTGCCGCGCAGACATTGATGCCAGTGGAGCCGCCGCCAAAAATACCTTCACGGCGGGCGAGTTGGCGGCACATTTCAAAAGCGCGGTCCTGAGCGACGACATGGATGGATTTTAGCACTGTCCGATCAAGGAATGGTGGGGCAGGGAAAACCGCGATCCCCTCAACCTTATGCGCGCCGGAAACCCCGGTGGTTAGCAATTGCGATTCTTCAGGCTCCACGGCCACGACATCAGGATGTTGGCCGGAGTCGTGTAACCCATCCAGTGTGCCCATCAGCATGGCCCCTGTACCAACGGCGGCGCAAAACACATCAAACCCATCGGGCATTGCCGCCGCGATTTCGCGACCCAAGCTGGTATAGCCATGTCGCACCGCGGGCGCGCCAAACTGGTCGGCATAAAAATGCCTCGGCTGGGCGGCGAGCGCCAAGGCGCGTTGTTTCATCCGCTCGGCCAGTTCATGGCTGATTTTGCCATCCACGCTGGGTTCAATCAGCACGGTTGCGCCAAAAGCCTCCATCGCGGCTTGTTTGCTTTTGGAAAACGCATCCGAGAATATGGCGGTGAAATTCAGCCCCATCACGGCGGACACAAAGGCCAAGGCGGTGCCGGTGCTGCCGCCGGTATATTCGACGACCCTTTCACCCGGTTTGACATCGCCTTGCTCCAAAGCGGTGCGCAGCACGGAAATGGCCATACGATCTTTGTAAGAACCGGTGGGATTGCCGCCTTCAAGCTTGACCCAAACCTCGGCCGCGCCATCGGGCACCAGCGTGTTAAGCTTAATAAGTGGGGTGTTTCCAATGGCCTGCAACCCTGCACCCAGCATGATATGCCTCCCTATTTGTGCCATTACAGTAACACTGATTGCGCTTAGCTCCGCGCATTTTATGTGATGGGTGAAACAATCCTCACAGCGGCGCGAGATGAGTTGTTTTGATTTGCGCAGCAGGCTGGGTAAAAAGGGTCGCGTAATCATGAGGTGTGAGATGATGAAATTTGTATGTGCGGCCTTTGCGCTGGTCATGGCGGCCCTGCCCCTTCGGGCAGAAAACCTACAGGTTGCCGTGTTTGCCGGTGGCTGTTTTTGGTGCGTTGAATCTGACTTTGACCATGTTGAAGGGGTCACCGAGACTATTTCCGGCTTTACCGGTGGGGCGCTGGAAAACCCAACCTATAATGGCAACCATGAGGGCCATTATGAGGCGGTGCAGATCACCTATGACGCCGATGTTGTAAGCTATGAGCAATTGCTGCATGCGTTTTTCCGCAGCATTGACCCGTTGGATGCGGGCGGGCAGTTCTGTGACCGGGGCTTTGCCTATAAAACCGCAGTGTTTGCCGATGATGCCCAGCGCGATGCAGCCGAGGCGGCCAAGGCCCAAGCCAGCCGTGATTTGAACGCGCAGGTTGTGACGGAAGTTTTGCCAATGGCGGCGTTCTGGCCGGTGGATGGCTATCATCAGAATTATTACATGACCAACCGCGCACGGTATGAATATTACCGCAATGGCTGTGGTCGTGACCGGCGGGTGCTGGAGCTTTGGGGCGATGCGGCGCCATTCGCGAAGAAATAGCAGCGCCGAAGTGGTGGTTGCGGTGCGCAGTGAATGCGCACCTTTTTTTGGCGATAAATTAGCCAAAGGCCATCATGTTATTGGCAAGCACCACGCGCAGGGCAAACAGGCCAAACAGCAGCACCATTGGCGAGAAATCCATCCCGCCCATGGGTGGCAATACCCGGCGGATTTGCACATAAACCGGCTGCAACAGGCGCGACAGCCCATTCCAGATTTGCCAAACAAGCGGCTGGCGTAGGTTTAGCACCTCAAAATTGATCAGCCATGACATCATGACATGGGCGATCACGATATAGAACGCGATGTCGAGCGCGGCGGATAGAATGAAAAATAGCGAACTCATGGCAACCCTTTGTGTTTGAGCCAGTAGGTAGTGGTTCCGGCCCAAAACGACAAGCCTTTGTTGTGCCATAGCGCATTAGGCGCAGATTTCGCCCACGCAATTTTGTTCTGCGGCGAAACCCTAAATACGCACCCCATCGCTGAAATGTAATCGCATGAATTAACGATTGCCGACGGCCTTGCCCAAAATGGTGGCTTGTGTGCTGCGTCATGCCCCGCCACACTACGCCCCAAGCCGCAATGGCAAACGGGGAGCAGAGTATGAGCGCGACACCAAAGGCGACACGCCGAGGCATTTGGGGATGGATGCTTTTTGACTGGTCCAACCAGCCCTTCCATACACTGATCGTCACCTTCTTTTTCGCGCCCTATGTCTATGCTGAAATTGCAGCCACGCCCGTAGAGGGCCAAGCGCTGTGGGCGACGACATCGGCGATTGCCTCGATCATCATTGCAATTCTTGCCCCGATATTGGGTGCGGTGGCTGACCAATCGGGGCCGCGCAAGCCCTGGGTGGCGTTGTTCGGGCTGCTGTTTGTTGTCGGCTGCTTTGGGCTGTGGACAGCGGCGCCCGGCATGGCCGATCCGACCATGGTGCTGATTTACTTTGCCATCGCATTTATCGGCGCGGAAATGATGTTGGTTTTTACCAATGCCATGCTGCCCGACCTTGGGGACCATGACGATATTGGCCGTATTTCGGGTGCGGGCTGGGGATTTGGCTATTTGGGCGGTGTGCTGTCTCTGATGATTATGCTGGCCTTTATTATTCCCGATGCTGAATCTGGGCTTACCATGCTGGGCGTGGGCCCGCTGTTTGGGCTGGATGCCGCGCAGGGCGAGCCGGCACGCGCCACGGGGCCGTTTTCGGCGCTATGGTTTATTATTTTCGTGATCCCGCTGTTTTTATGGACGCCGGATGCCAAGCGGCAGCCCAAAAAGCCACGCATCATTCGCAACGCTTTGGCCTCGCTTGGTAAAAGCATTGCCTCGCTGCCCAAGCATCGTTCGCTTTTCATTTTTCTTCTGGCCTCGTTGTTTTACCGCGATGCGCTGATTGCGCTGTATACCTTTGGCGGGATTTACGCCGATGGCGTGCTGGGTTGGGAGATTAAGCTGCTGGGGATGTTCGGTATTTTGACTGCGCTAACCGGCGCCGTGGGCGCTTGGATCGGTGGCATGTTTGACCAGCGCTATGGCCCAAAGCCGGTTATTCTTGTATCGGTTGGGTTGTTGTTGATGGTGGGTGTGGTGACAATTTCGACCGCGCGGCACCAAATTTTCGGTATTCCTATTGACCCCTACAGCAGCCTGCCGGACATTGTTTTCATGTTCTGTGGCGCGGTGATTGGGGCGGCTGGTGGGGCGCTTTGGGCGGCCAGCCGGACCTTGCTAATCCATCAAGCGCAAGGGCGTATGCCAATGGCCGAGGCCTTCGGGCTTTATGCGCTGTCGGGCAAGGCAACAGCGTTTATGGGACCAATTCTGATTGGGATTGCCACACTTTACTTTGATGATCAGCGTTTGGGCGTTTCCCCGGTAATTGGGCTGTTTGCGATTGGGTTTATCCTGCTATTATTCGTCAGGACATTGCCCTTGGGCATCGCTGCTACTGAGGATTGACGATGAAATTACTGCGCCTTGCTGCCATTGCCCTTTGCCTTGCCGGGCCAGCCGTTGCTGACACCGCCGCCAAGCAATTATTTGGCACGCAGGTGAGTGAATCGCGTGGCCGCGCTGCAGCGTTTGGGTCTTATGCGCGGGGGTGTCTGCGGGGGGGTGACCAATTGCCCGAAACGGGCGCAAGCTGGCAAGCCATGCGCCTAAGCCGCAACCGCAACTGGGCGCATCCGGTGACGATTGATTTTGTGCAGCGGCTTGGCACTGCGGCGCAGGCGGCAGGCTGGGCAGGCATTTATGTGGGCGATATGTCCCAACCGCGTGGCGGGCCAATGCTGACCGGGCATGCCAGCCACCAAACCGGCCTTGATGCCGATATTTGGATGCTGCCACCAACGCGCCTGAACCTGAGCGTGCAGGAGCGCGAGGCGATCAGTTCTGTCAACGTCGTGCAAAACGATTATTCCGCGGTGAGTTCCAACTGGACCCCGGCGCATATGGCGGTAATGCGGGCAGCCGCGTCTGACCCAGCCGTGGCGCGGATATTCGTGACACCCGCCGTTAAGGTTTGGATGTGCGAGAATGCGACGGGCGATCGGTCATGGTTGCGCACAATTCGGCCTTGGTGGGGGCATAATACGCATTTCCATGTGCGGCTAGCCTGTCCGCGCGGCTCAAACCGCTGCGAAGACCAAGCCCCGCCACCGCCGGGTGATGGCTGTGCCGATGCGCAGGTGTTTTTAAACAATATCCTTAACCCGCCACCACCAGACCCGGACGCGCCCGCCGCTGTGCCCCGCCCCGAGCTAACCTTGGCCGATTTGCCCAATCAATGCGCCGCTATTCTGCGCCGCTAGCCCTATGCCTGATGCTGGCCGCGCCCGTTTGGGCCCAGCCGGCCATGGTGGAAGATGGCAATATTCGGCTTTCCAGTTCTGATAGCAATTTCGGCGGGCTTTCGGGGCTTGCTGTTTCTGATGACGGGCGCAGCTTTGTGGCGATCAGCGATCGTGGGCATTTCGTTACAGGCAATATTTTGCGCAATGACGGGCGGTTGACGGGCGCGGTTATTACCGCTGTTCTGCCAATTAATGACAGCAAGGGCAATCCGTTGGACGGGCGCAATACTGATGCTGAAGGGCTGGCTGTGATGTCTGATGGTAGTATGCTTGTCAGCTTTGAATCCAACAGCCGGGTGATGCGCCACACGGACCTAATCAGCGCCGCCACATTCCTGCCCAGCACTGAGGCTTTTGGCAAATTGCAGACCAATTCGGGGCTAGAAGCCTTGGCGGTTGATGCAGCGGACATCGTTTATGCCATTCCGGAGCGATCCGGCGCGATGACGCTGCCTTTTCCAGTTTATCGGCTGATAGATGGCAGTTGGGATACGGCGATGACCGTGCCACGGCGGGGCGAATATTTGGTCACCGGGGCGGATATTGATGGCACGTATTTATATGTATTGGAGCGCTACTATAAACCTTTTGGCGGGTTCCAGACCCGCGTGCGGCGGTTTGTGATGGACGGTGACGCGCTGGCTGATGAAGCGGTTTTGCTTGAAAGCCGCCTTGGCCAATATGATAATTTGGAAGGCATTGACGTTTGGCAGGACGATGCGGGGCAAACGCGGATCATGCTTATCTCTGATGACAATTTTCTGTTTTACCAGCGCAACCAGATGGTGGAGTTTCGGTTGGAAGGCTGAGCCGCCAACCGCGGCGCAGTTCGCAGCTAGGCCCTTAACCTGCGCATGGCCGGGGCCAGATTGCCCGCCTCGCCAATGGCAACATTGGACAGGCCTAGCCATGTGGCCATGCTGCGAAGTTGGGGCAGCATGCGGCGTGCGACCTCATCAGCATTCTGGCCATCTTCATAATGCAGCGCATTGGCGCGGAGCAGCCCGGCCTGCCTGTCGGCCTTCAGGCAGACACGGCCTGCTAGGGTTTGCCCCATCAGGAATGGCAGCACGTAATAGCCGAATTGGCGTTTGGCTGCGGGGGTGTAGATTTCGATGCGATAGCGGAAATTGAACAGGCGTTCTGCGCGGGGCCGGTCCCAGACGATGGGATCAAAGGGCGACAGAAATGCATCGCCGCCCGCCTTGCGCGGAATGGGGGCACCCGTCGGGCGATAGGCTGGCGCGTCCCAGCCGTTGACGGTGCATTCTTCAAGCTTACCTGTTGCTACCAGATGGGCCAGTGCGGTGCGGGCCTCGACGGGGGGAAGGCGGAAATAATCGCGAAGATCAAATTCGGTGCCGATGCCCAGAGCAATTGCAGAACGCAGCATCAACTCGGCAAAAACTTCGGATTCGGGCGGCGTTGGCTGGGCAAGGATTTCGGCAGGGATCACGCGCGCAGGCAGGTCATACAGCCGGGTAAAGCCGGGGCGTGACCCTGCGGTTAGGCGGCCTTGTTCAAACAGCACTTCAAGCGCCATTTTACCACGCCCCCAGCCCCACCAACCGCCCTCAGATTTCGCCCCTTCGGGCAAATCGGCCGCCGTGGTTGGGCCGTTTTCACCTATGAAATCATAGACACGGTTCAGGTAGGCTGCTTCATCACGGGCAAAATCGCGCATCGATTTATAGCGGCTGTTACCAGCCCGGGCCCGGTCCATTCGCCAGCGCATCAGCGGGTGCATGGCCAGTGGCACGAAGCTGGCCTCATGCGCCCAGCATTCAAACAACGCCCTGCCCGTTGGCGCTAGGCTGCGGCGGTCAAGAATGTTTCGATCATAGGGACCAAGCCGGGAGAAGAGCGGCAGATAATGCGCACGCGACAACACATTAACACTGTCAATTTGCAGTAGCTGTAGGCGTTGCACCATGCGGTGGATGCCTGCCCAACTGTTGGATTTGGGGCGTTCTGCCCCACTAAACCCCTGTGCCGCCAAGGCCGTTCGGCGCGCTTGATCGGCCGACATCTGCATCATTATTTTTTAATGGTGGTGCTGCAAAACATCCCATGCAATGAGGAAATAAGGTCAACGACACGTTCATCGGCCAGCGCATAATAAATGGCCTTGCCATCACGACGACTTTCTACCAGCCCCTCAAGGCGCAACCGCGCCAACTGCTGGCTGACAGCGGCCTGACGGCTTTCCAGCAAGTTTTCAAGTTCAGTAACGGACCGTTCCCCACTCACCAAGTGGCAAAGAATCATCAATCGCCCCTCATGCGCAATGGCTTTCAGGAAGTCAGAGGCCTGTTTAGCCTGCGTTTCCAAGTCTTCAGCAATTTTTTGTTGCTGGTTAATAGGGACAATATTCGATTCATTCATCTATAGTACTTTCTGAACTTATGTGTGCTTCCAGCATAGAGTTTAATAGTGCCCAGAAAAAATCTTCACCAGGATAGCCTTCAATACGTGCGACTTCAGAATGATCTGAGTTTAATAGTACAAATGTCGGTGTGTAAACAGGTCTCGAATTTAGGGTAATCGAGGCAGGCAGATCGTCGCGGATATTCATGCGCCAGAGCGGTGCGCGCTGACCCTCCGCAGTAATAGCATAAACGTCGCCCACCTCTTGCGTCCAGCGTTGGCAATAGACACAGCCGGGCTGGTCAAACATGACAAGGCGCACCTCTGCTTGCGCGGGTGCGGTGACGAGAAGACTCAGAAATATGAGCGCGCGCGAAAGCCTAATCATGGTATGCATTTAACACTTTACCAATGTAGAATGTTCAAGTTAATTTGTTAGTATCACATTTCAAGCCATGTAAACGGAATAAGGCCAAACTCAATGGAAAATGTTACGTTACTTGGCGCGATTGGGTTTGGCCTTGGCTCTTTTTTGACACCTTGTGTGCTGCCTATGGCACCGTTTCAGCTCTCCTATGCTGCGGGGCTGACAATTGCTGAACTGAAAGAGACAGGAAGCTTATCATGGGCGGCGCGGTTGCGCCTGATGCTGGTCGCTTTGCTTTTTGCGCTTGGTGTCACCACGATTTTTGTGCTGCTTGGCATGGGGTCTAGTCTGATTGGTCAGGCGTTTCGTGAATGGATGGATGTTCTGCGCTGGGTGGCGGCTGCGGTGCTGTTTTTATTCGGCCTGCATTTTCTGGGCATTCTTCGGATTGGCTTTTTGCTTCGCCAAGCCAAGCTGGAGGCCAATACCAGCAGGGGAAGCCTGCCGGGTGCCTATGTTATGGGCCTAGCCTTTGGCTTTGGCTGGACGCCTTGTGTGGGACCATTGCTTGGCGCTGTATTGTTTCAGGCCAGTCAAGCTGAAACAGTGATGGATGGGGGCATTTTGCTTGCGGCCTATGGCATGGGCATGACCCTGCCGTTTGTTGCAATCGCCGCATTTGCCCAAGTGCTGTTGCCACTGTTTTCGCGCTATCGCGGGGCGCTGGCCTATGTCGAAAAAATTATGGGCGTGATGCTTATTATTTTCGCAATACTTATCGCGACCAATGCGGTGAACTATATTGCGGAATGGATGATTGACGCCATGCCAAGCCTTCTGGAGGGAACCTGATGCTGAAAAAACTTCTGCTTGCTGCGCTGCTGCTGGCCAGCCCTGTCGCTGCGGCCGAATTGGGTGATGATGGGTTGCACAAGCCAGCATGGCTGCAAAACACCTTTCGCGATATGGCCGAGGACATGGCCGAGGCCGAGGCGACGGGCCGTGTACTTATGGTGATTTGGGAACAGCGCGGCTGTATTTATTGCACGCGGATGCATGAAAACGTATTCCCAGACCCCGAAATTGACGCCTATATCAATGAGCACTATTTTGTTGTCCAGATGAACCTGTTCGGCGATGTCGAAGTGACCGATTTTGACGGCGAGGTGCTGGCCGAAAAAGATATCGCGCGAAAATGGGGGATTGTTTTTACGCCGACGATGATGTTTTTTGATGGTGCAGAAACCACATTGCCCGCCAATCAGGCTGCTGTTTTGACGATGCCCGGCGCGTTTGAGCGTAACACAGTACTTGATATGCTGACATGGATAGTGGAGCGTGGTTTTGAAGGTGAAGAACACTTTCAACATTACGTCGCGCGCCGTGTTGAAGAGCGTCGCGCCGCAAGCAGCAATTGAACAATACTCTTAAATTCTGTATTTTGAATTTATTGTTGTGCCGTGCGCAATCTTTGGTAAAGTGAACTGACAATAATTAGAATCAGGGAGGATTCTGAATGAAGCGTTCCGCGTTCCTAGGGCTAAGCGCCCTAGCCGTGACGGCGGTTGCGGCATTTGCCGGGGAAGTAGCCCCAGGAGATGTGCAATTCGATGACTATGGCGCAGTTGAAATGTCGCTAACCGGCGTTGCTGGTGATCCGGCCGTTGGTGCCGAGATTATGTCAAGCCGTGGCGGTGGCAACTGCGTTGCCTGCCATCAGGTCAGCGCATTAACAGCCGCATTTCAGGGCAATGTCGGCCCGGCACTGGACGGCGTCGCCAATGTCTGGGGCGAGGCAGAGCTTCGCGGCATCGTGTCAAATGCGAAGATGACATTTGATGGTACAATCATGCCCTCATTCTATCGCAGCGGCGAAGGCTACATCCGCCCCGGCGACGCATTTACCGGCAAAGCCGGCACAAATCTAAGCCCACTTCTGACCGCACAGCAGGTCGAGGACGTGGTTGCTTACCTCATGACATTAAAAGAGTGATCCGCCCGGATCTGCTTAAGGAGAGCCTCAATATGAATATTTCTCGACGTGCGACACTTGCACTGGGCGGTGGCGCAGCATTGGCTGCATTGCTGCCCTTGCCCAGCTTCGCCGATGCAAATGATGACGCGATCGCTGCCTTCACCGGCGGCGCCGATATGGCCGATTCTGGCCTGACGATTACCGCTCCGGAAATCGCTGAAAACGGCAATACCGTGCCAATCGAAGTCGCTGCCCCCGGTGCCGTTTCGATCATGATTATCGCCACAGGAAACCCAAATCCCGGCGTTTGCACATTCAACTTCGGCCCGTTGGCTGGCAGCCAGCACGCGGTAACCCGTATGCGCCTTGCCCGCACACAGGACGTTATCGCGGTTGCAAAAATGGCCGATGGCAGCTTTGCCAAAGCTACAGCAACCATCAAAGTCACCATCGGCGGCTGCGGCGGCTGAGTTAGAACAGGAGAGTTAAGACATGGCAGATAATGTAACACCCCGCGTCCGCGTTCCCCGTTCTGCAGCTGCAGGCGAAGTGATCACGATCAAGACGCTAATTTCGCACATCATGGAAAGCGGCCAGCGCAAAGACGGCGATGGCAATGTTATTCCACGTTCAATCATCAACACGTTTAGCTGCGATTTTAACGGCCAAAACGTCATCTTGGTGAATTTGGATGCTGCGATTTCCGCTAACCCTTATTTTGAATTCGATGCGGTGGTGCCAGAAGCTGGCGAATTCACCTTCACATGGAATGACGATGACGGGTCGGTTTACACCGATACGAAAGCTATCGAAATCGCCTGACCGGCGCATAAGGGGAGGAATTAAAGAAGATGAATATCTCGAACCTGACAAAAGGTCTGGCGATGGGGGCGGTGCTTGCATGCATGGCACCAATGACCGCCAGTGCGGATGAGAGCGCCGAACTGGTGATCGACGGTGTGACGCTGGTCACCAGAACCGCTGCACCAGACCACATGAATATTGACGAAATCATTTCTGGCTGGGTGTTCCGTTCCGACGAAACACAGGCCATGCAGATGGATGATTTTGACAATCCAGGTATGTTGCAGGTTGATGCAGCTGCTGCCGATTGGGCAACCGTGGAAGGCGAAGCTGGCGAAAGCTGCCAATCCTGCCATGGTGATCCGTCCTCAATGGCTGGCGTTCGTACAGTTATGCCCCGCTATAACGAGGCCGCTGGTGATCTGTGGTCGCTGGAAGAATACATCAACAATTGCCGCACTGAGCGTATGCAGGCCGAAGCTTGGGGCTGGAATTCGGAAGATATGATTTCGATGACAGGCCTGATTTCGCTGCAATCGCGCGGGATGGTGGTAAATGTCGCCATTGATGGCCCCGCCACCCCCTATTGGGAGCAGGGTCGTGAGATGTATTACACCCGATATGGGCAACTGGAACTGGCCTGCGCAAATTGCCATGAGGATAATTATGGCAACTTGATCCGCGCCGACCATCTGAGCCAAGGCCAGACCAATGGTTTCCCGGCTTACCGCCTGAAAACCACCGGGCTGAACTCGATCCACAACCGTTTCCGCGGCTGTATCCGCGATACGCGGGCAGAAACCTTTGCGATCGGCTCACCCGAGCTGAAAGCGCTGGAGCTTTATGTAGCGTCGCGCGGCAACGGACTTTCGGTCGAAGGACCGAGCGTTCGCAACTAAATCTCGAACCGCCCCGGACAGGATTCGGGGCGGTTCCTTATTAGTTTTTCAATTTGTAAAATTAGTCGGACCTGAGGTGAATTTATCGCCCTAAATCCGGCCTGCCCAAGGAGACTGCCATGATTTCCCGCCGTGACTTTTTACAGGCCAGCGCCGCGGCCAGTGCCATTATCGGAGCGTCGGGTATAGGCAACTGGGGCCGGCTGTCCGCCCAGCAAGCGCTGAGCCAAGACCAGTTGTTGCAGTTTAACCCGGTGGGCAATGTTACGCTAATCCACATCACCGATATTCATGCGCAGATCAAACCAATTTGGTTTCGTGAACCGGAAATCAACTTAGGTGTAGGCGATGCTTCAGGCCTGCCGCCGCATGTCACAGGCGCCGATTTCCTGAAACTGTTCAACATGACGGCGGGCACGCCCGAAGCCTATGCCTTCACCTATGACGATTTTTCCAATATCGCGCGCGGTTATGGCCGTATGGGCGGTTTGGACCGGGTCGCCACGATTATTAAATCGATCCGCGCTGATCGTCCGGATGCATTGTTGCTGGATGGCGGCGATACCTGGCAGGGCAGCTATACCGCGCAGGCGACAGCGGGGCAGGACATGGTTGATGTGATGAACGCCTTGGCCCCGGATGCGATGACCAGCCATTGGGAATTTACCCTTGGTATTGACCGCGTGACCGAGATTGTCGACGGCCTTGGCTTCCCCTTCCTTGGTGCCAATATTTTTGACACCGAATGGGACGAGCGTGCCTATGAGCCTTATAAAATGTTTGAACGTGGCGGCGTAAAAATCGCCGTTATCGGGCAGGCCTTCCCCTATATGCCCATCGCAAACCCCGGTTGGATGTTCCCCGGCCTAAGCTTTGGTGTGCGCGAAGAAAACATGGCCGAACTGGTGGCCGAAGTGCGCGGCAAGGGTGCTGAGCTTGTCGTATTGCTCAGCCATAATGGCTTTGATGTGGACCGCAAGCTGGCCAGCCGTGTTGACGGGATTGATGTGATCCTGACCGGCCACACACATGACGCCCTGCCCGAGCCGGTAATGGTTGGTAAAACAATGCTGCTGGCCTCTGGCTCCAACGGAAAGTTCGTGGCGCGGTTGGATTTGGATGTGCGTGACGGCGAAGTGAAGGGGTTTTCCCACAAGCTTATCCCAGTTTTCTCCGATGTCATCACGCCCGATGCCGACATGGCCAGCCTGATAGACAGCATTCGCGCCCCACATTTGGCGCAGTTGACCGAGGTGCTTGGCCATACAGATTCGCTGCTTTATCGCCGTGGTAACTTCAACGGCACATGGGATGACCTGATTTGTAACGCGTTGATTAGCGAGCGTGAGGCCGATATCGCCCTGTCGCCCGGCTTCCGCTGGGGCCCAAGCCTGTTGCCGGGTGACCCGATCACCCGCGAGGATTTGCACAATGCCACGGCCATGAGCTACCCCGCCGCCTATCGCAATGAAATGACAGGCGAATTCCTGCATACGGTGCTGGAAGACGTGGCCGATAACCTGTTCAACCCTGATCCGTATTATCAGCAGGGTGGCGATATGGTGCGCGTCGGCGGCATGAGCTATAAAATTGATATCAGCAAGCCACAAGGCAGCCGTATCACCGATATGACCCTGCTGAAAACCGGCGAGGCGATTGACCCATCCCGCACCTATAATGTCGCTGGTTGGGCCAGCGTGAATGAGGCCACTGAGGGCCCGGCGATTTGGGATGTGGTTGAAAGCCATATCAAAAAGCAAGGCACAGTGACGATTGACCCCAACCAGTCGGTTCAGGTTGTAGGCGGTTAAGCAGCGTTTAAGGCCCCGGATTAAGTCCGGGGCGGCGTGTGTATTTGGGCTGGATATTGAAAATTAAATTCAATATACAGAATATGAATGCGGAATTTGGGAGGATCAATATGGATGCGCGCGAAGATAGCGAGGCCAAAGGGCCTTCGCGGCGTGGGTTTTTAAGCGGAAGCCTTGCGGCGGGAACGGCGCTTGTGGCGGGTTCGGCGGCAGCGGCTGGCGAAACGCTGATTACTGAGGTTCAGCCTTGGGCGAATGCCTTGGGTGCTGGTGTGGATGAGGCGCCCTATGGCCATCCGTCTGAGCATGAGGCCGATGTTATTCGTCGCAGTGTTTCATGGCTAACGGCAGATCCAATTTCATCGGTCAACTTTACGCCTATTCA
>Ga0102814_10000628_pt1 | contig 25357 bp, 22 predicted proteins | sample ColrivemetaGS741_FD_79112 | JGI IMG/M metagenome (GOLD analysis project Ga0102814, IMG submission 79112) | Estuarine microbial communities from the Columbia River estuary - Flood tide ETM metaG S.741 | ecosystem: Environmental > Aquatic > Marine > Intertidal zone > Estuary | place: USA...
AATTCGGGCACCTTTAAGAGGTTGGCTTGCACCGTACTCTTCTCTAAGACTCATCAAACCTGGCATTTCAGCCTCAGCTAGATTAATCTCTTTTCTTCCCCATTCAGCTAGTGAAATGTCTTTTACTTTGTAATTTGTCATTGTCTGTGTATTCATTTTCTTAAAAGAGTTGCAAAATTAGTATTATATAAACAAAGCTTGCCTTTAAATTGTTGCATATTTGCAATAAAATAATAAAAATACTATGTATCCAGAAGAATTAGTAGCTCCAATGCGAGCAGATTTAACAAATAATGGTTTTAAAGAACTAAAAAATGCCGGAGAGGTTATAGATTCTTTAGACAATTTAAAAGGTACCGCTTTGTTAGTAATAAACAGCGTATGCGGTTGTGCGGCAGGCAGTGCAAGACCAGGAGCAGTTGCTTCATTAGCTGGCGTTAAAAAGCCAGATAACCTATTAACTGTATTTGCAGGTCAAGACACTGAAGCAGTAGCTAAAGCTAGAGAATTTTTACTTCCTTACCCTCCATCATCGCCAAGCATTGGTTTGTTTAAAGACGGAGAACTTGTGCATTTTGTAGAGCGTCATCATATAGAAGGCAGAACTGCAGAAATGATTGCGAGCCACTTACAAGAAGTGTACAAAGAATTTTGTTAGCACAATTGTAACCCTAAACAATAAAAAAGGAGTTTGCTAGGCAAACTCCTTTTTTTGTTATAACGAAGACGCTATAACGTAATTATAGATTAAAATCTGATCTTCTTCTGTAAGGTCGCTGCCCTTTTTATCGTTTGCCTTTTTAGACATAGAAGGAACAAGCTTAGCCCATTCTTCTTCTGAATAATTCTTTGGAGGTTTTAAAGCATGGCACTTATTACAGTTGGTTTCGTATAAATTTTTGCCATCTTCAAATTGTTCCAAGGTATATCCAGGAAACTTAGCTTGTGCTTTCGAAAGTGCACTCTCTTCAGAACTCTTTGCTTCCACTACCTTTTTGGCACCAAAACAGCCTGATAAAGCAATTAGACCAACAATAATAAATACACTATATTTTTTCATTCTTGTTTCAAAAATAAAAAATCCCAACCACATAAAGCGATTGGGATTTTTAATAGTATTAAATTTCTATCTATCAAGGTGCTCCAACTCTGTGCATTGCACAACGGAAACCTAAAGTAGAAAGTGATTGTTGTTCGTCTAAATATCTTCTAGTACCTGGAGTAGCCCAATAAACTCTATCGTTCCAAGAACCTCCTTTGTAAACTCTTGCTTGGTTATCTACTAAGGTAGTTACACCATACTCATAACCTTGCTCTCCATCCATATACGTTTCTTCATCTAAATATCCTTTATTATCAGCTCTTTTGTAGTTTCTTCTACCTACGTTTTCTTCTTCTGTTACTGGAATATAAATAAGTCTTCCCAAGCTGTCTTTCAAATCAACAATTCCGTCTTCATCTATTTGTTTCTTTTGGAAATCATTACCTCTAAACGAATTGAAATCAGTCATATCTTCATAAGACAATGGTCTGTAAACATCCATTACCCATTCTGATACGTTACCACTCATATTATATAACCCAACATCGTTTGGCCAATAAGAACCAACAGGAACGGTAATAAAACCTTTATCGTTTAATCTACCTGCTATACCACCTTGGTCACCTTTTCCTCTTTTAATGTTTGCGTTAATATAACCTCTATTTTTTTCTTTATCTCCAGAGTGTCGAATAGTAAGACCTTCCCAAGAATAAATTTTCTTTTGGTTTACGTTTTCATAAGTACTAGCACCTAAGTTACCTAAGGCAGCAAATTCCCACTCAGCCTCAGTTGGTAGTCTATAATCTGGTAACATTATACCATCTTCCATTTTCACGTCTCTTGTTCCACCTTTTTTCACTTTGTAATCTTTCATTTGAGCTTTGCCAAATGTTAATCCATCGTGTTGTCCTACATAGTACGCACCTGTGTTAAAGTTAGCCTCGTTCATTTGATCTGGATCTGGCTCTAAAACCCCTTCTCTTATCAAAATCATTTCGTTTACTCTATCTGTTCTCCAAGCTGCATATGCAGTTGCTTGTTGCCAATTTACTCCTACCACAGGATAATCTTGGTAAGCCGGATGACGGAAATAGTAATCTACGTAAGGCTCGTTGTAAGCTAAACGGTCTCTCCAAACCAATGTGTCTGGCAAAGCGTTAATAGATACTTCTGGATAATCTACATAGATTCTTTCTAACCAATACACATATTCTCTGTAATGGTTATTAGTAACTTCTGTTTCATCCATATAAAAAGAAGGTACAGTAACTTTTCTTTCTATGTTATTGTGCTCATAGGTAACATCTTGCTCAGACGAACCCATGGTAAAAGCACCACCTTGAACTAACACTAAACCTGGACCAGTTTCCTGACCAGCGTATTCGTGTTTTTCAAAACCACCCCATTTAGAATCATTATAATTCCATCCAGTTACTGATGATTTTTCCTTTTTACATGCAACAGGTAGCATAAAAGCTACTGCTAACAAAATTATCGTGAATTTATTCAACTTCATATTACGAGAAACTTAAGTAATAACTATTTTCTTTCTAAAATATTGTGCAATTATACATTTTTAAGCCTGAATTAAAAATCAGGACAGCTTATTTTACGATATCTAACATTTGGTGTCCTTGCACACCATTCTATACCTGCAGAAATCTCGTGAGATCCTGGTGCTGCTGCTCTTGCATCGGACACGGTTAAATCGTAACTATAACCAAATTTAAAACGGTCTTTTCTAAAACCAACCAATGCCATTAATGCATCAGAATTTCCAAATTCTCCAAAGGTTTGTCTAAACCATAATCCAGTTACTAAAGGTCCTTTGTTATAGTAGAAACCTATGTTCATTTGAGTAAACTTATTCTGCATCATAAATAATACGTTAGGAGAAATAGTGCTTTCTGGCACTTTTCTTCCATCAAGCGGTATTACAACACCACCGTGCCCAGTAAATCGCATTGGAACTATGGCTTCTTTGCTTCCAAAGAAAGATTGATTTGGTTCTATCAAATTGTGTACTGCAACTCCACCATAAAAACGCTCGGTATACCCCACAACACCTGCAGCAAAGTTAGCGTAGGTAACAGGTTGATCGCTAAACTGCTCGGCTGTTTTTTTAGTAAAACCAACCGTTGGATCTATTTGATCTTCGAAACGCAAACGTTGCCAATCGATACTTCGTTGGCCATATTGCCCTTCTAAACCAAAACGCATGGTAAACTTTCTATTCACACGTAGTTGAAAGGAATAAATTCCAGATACCGTTTGAGAACGTAATAGACCTTCTCCAGCTCTGTCGTCCATTACTAAAATACCAATACCACCCCCTATTTTATCAAAATGTTGATCGTAACTAGCCGCTGTAGTAACAAATGTTCCAGGTAAACTAGGCCATTGATTTCTATAATTTAACACGACTCTTCCACCACCATCACACGAACCAGTTCCTGCTAAAGCCGGATTAGTATATATTGGGGCAGCATAAAACTGAGTAAACTCAGGGTCTTGAGCTTGCACATTCAATGCCAAGAAAACTCCTAGCATAAACAATAATGCGGCTTTAATACTTCTCATATTTTTCATTTATAGATTGCACAAAAATAAAACATTTGTAAAGATACGTTAATAAAAATCAATTATTGTGTCAAATTTCTTTATTTGTCGATTTTATACAATAAAATTGACGCTAATATTGTTAGACCATTAACAAAGCAAGAATTACCGAATGTTTGCAAACACTAGATCTGTTTTATTTCTATTATTAATACCCTTTTCGTTCTACGGTTTTGGCCAAAGTATCCCTATTTCGCTAAAATGGAGTATAAATGAATCCGTACGCATAGACCCTGAGCTTTTAGGAAAGCAATTGTTGCGACCTTATTGGTGCGAAAACTGTAAAGAAACAATAGCAGCTGATTTTATAATACCTGAAGTAAACCAAAAAATAGCTCTTATTAACGAGCAAATTACAAATGTGTACTTGCGAAACACGGTAGTAAAAACAAGTAATTTTACCAATCAAAACTTCGTTCAATCACTTGATAATGAGTTTAAAATAGAATACAAGTATGTTTGGGAAAACGGCCAGAGATATGCTATGATTATAGTAAATCCGCTGCGAAAAAATGGCAACACCTTAAACTACTTAGAATCTGCAACACTAGAAGTGGAAACTAGGTTTGAGGCAAACTCGGCTAACCTTAAAAAGAAAAAAGATCAAACCTATACTTCTGTTCTTAGTAGTGATAATTTTTATAAGCTCAGCATAGAACAATCTGGAATTTATAAAATAACTCCTTCTTTACTTAAAAACAGTGGCATTGATGTAGCTACTATTCGTTTATCTAAATTTAAAATATATGGCAACGGCGGCAGTATGCTTCCAGAAATAATTGCTGATACCAGACCTGAAGATTTGAAGGAGAATGCAATTTTTATTTTTGATGAAAACGGAAATGACCTATTAGATGATGCTGATTACATAACATGGTATGCTCAAGGGCCAGAAAAAGTATCGTACAACACCCAATCTGACAAATATGAGTATTTAAGCCACGATTTTGATACCAAAGCCTATTACTTTTTTACTTGGGACGGAGCAAACGGAAAAAGAATTAGCACTTTAAGCAACGGCAATACACTAAGTTTTAGCGAAACGGTTACTTCATATGATTATATGCTCTACCACGAAAAAAACGAGGTTAATTTAATAAAATCTGGCAGGCAGTGGTGGGGAGATAAAATGCAGGGCAATCCTTCTAAAAGTTTTAAGTTCACCATACAAGGCTTAGTGCCTAACAAACCCGCTCAATTTACAAGTATAATTGGTGTTCGTTCGTTAAATTCGAGCTATCTAACCCTTACGTTAAACGGCAACACACCTAAAACTATTTATGGCGGCACTGTTTCTGGCAAATACGACGACCCATATATAAGCAACCCAATAACTATAAATGAGACATATACCATTATTTCGGATGATTTGAATTTAGAATACGCATACAATAAAACCCAAAATGAATCTGCTGCTTGGATAGATTACTTTTTATTAGTTCCAAAGCGAAATCTGGGCATTTTTGACAACCAACAAATTATAAGAAACAACAGTTTTAAACTAAATGGCAATGTAAAGTTTCAAATTACTGGATTCTCTCCTACTACTTATCTATGGGATATTACAGACATATATAATGTAAAAAAACAAGATGTTTTTGCAGAGGGTAGTAATTCATCTTTTGTGCTGTCTAACCTTTCACCGGCCAATAGCCGAACATTTGCTACTTGTAAACCTGGATCCGAGTTTAGTCCTACTATATTAACTAAAATAGAAAATCAAAATCTGCATAGTTTTACGGATGTAGAATATGTTATTATAACTAGTCCAGAGCTTCTAACTGAAGCCCGACGATTGGCTGATTTTCATAAAAACTACAATAATTTAACTGTAGAAGTGGTTACCAACGAGCAAGTTTTTAATGAATTCTCTTCTGGAACACAAGATGTAACTGCCATTCGTGATTTTGCCAAAGTATTGTATGATAGAAACAACAGTAGCAGTAAACCTTTTAAATATCTTCTACTTTTTGGAGATGCTAGCTACGATTATAAAAATATTGAACAAGTAAATACGAACATAGTTCCTATCTATCAGAGTTATGACTCGTACGACCCGCCCTACTCCTATTGTTCTGATGACTATTATGCCATTTTGGATGATACCGAAGGGTATTGGGGGATAAACTCACTAGACGAAGGGCTTGATATTAGCGTTGGAAGATTACCCGTAACGAATGAAGCCGAAGCTAAAATAGTAGTAGATAAAATACTTCACTATCACGATATTAGCAGCAAAGGCAATTGGATGCAAAGCTTAACTTTTGTTGCCGATGATGAAAACGGTAACGATCATACCGACCCGTCGGAAAGTATGACTAAAATTATTCGTAATCAGTATCCTGCTTTTAATATAAATAAAATATGGCTAGATGCGTATGAGCAAGTATCCTTTGGCAGCGGCAATAAATATCCAAAGGTAAATGAAGAAATAGAAAAATCGATAGACAGTAAAGGAACTCTGATATTTAATTACGTGGGTCATGGTGGAGAAAATGGAATGGCTCACGAGCGAGTTGTAACTAGACCCGATATTATGGGTTGGAATAACTACGATAAGCTTTCTTTTTTTATTACTGCAAGTTGTGAACTAGCTAAAATAGACAATCTTGAAATAGAATCTCCAGGAGAACTAATGCTACTTAACCCAAACGGAGGAGCAATAGGTATGGTGGCAACAACTCGTGTGGTTTATATTGGATACAATACCGACCTAAATTTTGAAATTATAAACAATAACATGTTTAATGTTGTTAACGGCGATTACCAAACCTTGGGCGAAATTTATAAAAATACAAGAAACGCCGCAAACGAGGTAGTAAATAAACGATGCTTTATGCTACTAGCAGATCCGGCTATGCGGCTGCTTAGACCTAAATACGAAGCAGTTACAACAAAAATAAACGACATTGAAATTGGATTGTTTAATGACACATTAAAGGCATTAAGTTTAGTAAAAATAGAAGGTGAAATTAGGGACCAAAGTCAACAATTTGTTTCAAATTATAACGGTACGCTTTATCCTACATTTTTCGACAAATTTACATCCTACAAAACCTTAGGAAATGACCCAAGTAGTATCCCGATTGAATTTGAGATGCAAAACCGCGTTATATATAAAGGTAAGGCATCGGTTACAAATGGTAAGTTTAGCTTTGAATTTGTTGTACCTAAAGACATTGCTTATAATGTTGGAGAAGGAAAATTATCCTACTATAGTAATGACGGTTTGCTGGATGCTGGAAGTGCAGAAACGAATTACTTAATTGGCGGAACAGCAGATAGTTTGTCACAAGATTTAACACCGCCAACTCTTAAACTTTATATAGATGATGAAAGTTGGGTGTTTGGAGGAACAACAAATACCAATGCAAAAATTTATGCTACTTTGTTTGACGAAAATGGCATAAACACCATTGGGAGCGGAATAGGCCGAGAAATGGAAGCTTTGCTGGACAAAGGAACCGAAAGCGAACGCCTACTTATTTTAAACGACTACTACGTGCCAGAATTAAATAGCTACCAAAAAGGAATAATAGATTACGATTTTGAGGCTTTGCCTGCCGGGCGACATACCTTAAGTTTAAAAGTATGGGATGTTTACAACAATTCTACGTCAGATTATACAGAATTTGTAGTGCAAGAAGGGGGTGATATCACTATTGCTAATTTGCTTAACTACCCAAATCCTTTTAACAGGTATACTACATTTCACTTTGACCATAACAAGGCAGGACAAAATTTAACTACAAACCTTACAATAACAACAATTACTGGAAAAGTAGTAAAAACTATTACACAAGAACTTACCAATGCAAAGGCTCATAGTGCCGATATTACTTGGGATGGATTAGATTCTTACGGAGACAGACTTGCACGTGGTGTTTATCTTTATACGATAAATATTAAAGCCGAAGATGGCACCTCACAAAAGAAAACAGAAAAGCTTTACATCATAAACTAATAAAAATAAATGATACATTTGCCAACTAATATTTATACGTTGAAAAAGAAATTATTAATAGTCCTATCTATTTTTTCTGTTCTAAGCAGTAACGCTCAAATAACCACAGGAGACCTTATTGGTCAACGAAATGTTATAACCACTGCGGTTCCCTTTCTGTTAATTTCTCCTGATTCTAGGGCTTCAGCAATGGGCGACTTGGGAGTAGCAACATCGGCAGATGCCAATTCCATACACTGGAATCCATCAAAACTCGCTTTTATAGATGGTGACGCAGGCTTATCGTTATCAGCAGCTCCGTGGCTAAAACAATTGGTTCCTGATGTTTGGTTTTACTACTTAAGTGGTTACAAAAAAATTGACAAGAGAAGTACAGTAGCTATGTCTTTAAGATATTTTACGTTGGGAAATATTCAATTTACAGATATTACAGGAAACTCTAATGGTAACTACGAACCTAAAGAATTCGCTTTTGATGGAGCTTATGCTCGTCAATTATCGGATAACTTATCTGTTGGAATTGCACTTAGATTTATATTATCTGACTTAGCTCGTGGACAAGTTGGCGTAAGTGGTTCTGAAATAAAAGCAGGAAAAGCAGGTGCTGGCGATGTATCTATGACCTACAAAGATAAAATTGATATAGGCGATAGAAAATTTGACTATACTGTTGGTGGAAACATAAGCAATATTGGTAACAAAATAACCTACACTACAGAGGCTAACAGAGATTTTATCCCTGTAAACTTTAGAGTAGGTACATTTTGGAAAACACAAATTGATGAATTTAATGAAATAGGATTTGGTGTTGATTTCAATAAATTACTTGTGCCAACTCCGCAATACGTGTATGATTCTTTAGGTAATATTACGGGTAGAGTTATTGACGACGGACCTGTTATACAAGGAATTTTATCTTCTTTTGGAGATGCTCCTGGAGGATTTGGTGAAGAAATGAAAGAAATTAACTACTCTATAGGTTTAGAATATTGGTACGCCAAACAATTTGCATTAAGAGCCGGTTATTTTAACGAAGCAAATACAAAAGGAGGTAGAAAATATATGACTTTTGGAGCTGGATTAAAATACAAAGTATTTCAAATAGATGCAGCATATCTGCAACCGTTTACCAGAAGACATCCATTACAAAACACTATAAGATTTAGCTTATTGTTTGACATTGATGCATTTAAAGCACAGTCGGACAAGTAAGACAGATTAAATAAAAATTACTACGTAGCCATATTCTATTTAGAATATGGCTTTTTTTATTCCTGAAGAAATGGATTTGAAATTCGTTCCTGCCCTACTGTTGTTAATGGGCCATGTCCAGAGTGTACAATTACATCATCAGGCAAAGAGAACAAATGTGTTTTAATCAATTGAATGAGTGTATCAAAATTGCCACCTGGCAAGTCTGTTCTGCCAATGCTTCCTTGAAATAATACGTCGCCTGCAATTATAAAACCAGATTCTTTTTGGTACAAACAAACGCTCCCAGGCGAGTGGCCTGGTGTGTGAAATACATTAATTTTTTCGTCTCCAAATGTAAAGGAAGAATCATGTTCCAATCCGTTGGTATTGGTTACGAGCTCGTTCATTTTTAACCCATATTTGGCCGCCATTCCAGTGGCATTATCATATAAAAACTGATCGTCTCTATTCAAAACTGGCACAAGATTGTAGGTATCGGCTACCCAATTTACGCCAAACACATGATCTAAATGAGCGTGCGTAAGTATCAAGTGCTTGGGTGCAAGTTTATGTTGATTTATATACTCAAAAAAATGAGCATTTTCTTCAGCAAAATACATTCCAGGATCGATAATTATCGCCTCATTTAAGTCGTTGCTTAAAATGTATGTATTTTCAGAAAATGGGTTAAATGAGAATGTATGTACTTGCATTATGAATAAATAGAATTTAAATCTTGATTTCGGCTCGCATCCAATCTTAATGCAGTAAAAATAAAAACACTAAAAGCAAGTACCGAAGAGCCTCCGTATGAAATTAGTGGAAGTGGGATTCCGATTACAGGCATTAGACCAATTGTCATACCTACATTTATCGTTAGATGAAAGAATATAACAGAGGCAATGGAATATATAAATATACGCTTAAACCGTTTTTTAGCCCTTCGTGCTAAATAAAATAGCCTAAGAATAAATAGAACAAAAAGCGATACTGTAATACTGCTCCACATCCATCCTCCTTCTTCGCCAATTGTACAGAAAATAAAATCCGTGGTTTGCTCGGGTATAAAATCTCCTTTAGTATGGCTGCCATTTAAAAAACCTTTACCTGTAAGTCCACCAGAACCAATTGCTATTTTTGCTTGATCTACGTTGTACCCCGCTCCTTTTTTGTCTTCTAATAAATTTAGCGTAACTAAAATTCGTTTTTGCTGATGCTCTTGAAGAATATTTTTAAATATAAACTGAACACTAAAGCTAAATAGAATGACAATTGTGGCAATAGCAATAGATGGCACCAATGCCTTTTTATTGGTAAAAGTAAAAGCATAAAACACCACCAACCCAACCAATACAGCAATGGAGAAGGCTACTATGCCAAAATAAAGCGTAAGTATAAATATGAATATTGCTGAAATGCCCAGCACTAAAACTAAAGGAGTAAGCCCTTCTCTATACAACACTAAAATAAAACTTAGAAACACCAATGCCGAACCTGCATCGCCTTGTAAAACAATTAATGCCATCGGCAAGAATATTATTCCGGCAATACGCAATAAATCTTTTCTATTTTCAAGTGATACATCGATTCTGCTTAAATATGCGGACACTGCAAAGGCGGTACCATATTTGGCAAATTCTGCCGGTTGCAAGCTAAACGAGCCAATTTTTATCCAAGATCTTGAACCCGCAATTTCCGAACCCACCAATAGTACTGCCACCAGCATAAGCATAAGCAAAATGTAAAAGTACCAACTAAAAATTTCAAAAAAATTGGCGTTTAGTAAAAATATAATCGCTCCTAAAAAAAACGAAACTCCAAACCACATTAATTGTTTGCCACTTCTACCATCCAAAAGCGTAAATGCTCCTTGCTCTGAGGTTGCAGAATAAACGCTCGCAATACCTAAAGCAACCAAGCTTAGGTAGAGCAAAAGACTTATAATATCAATTCTAGCTCTATCTTCCATGGTAAAGGCTATCTCTAAAACTTCGGTATTTTTCTGGAATAAGATTAGCGTTTATCATACGTTCCTCTAAATATTTTTTTGTCGTTGGCACCGTTTCAGGCATCAAATATCTTTCAATAATAAGGTGTGCCATGGGTGCGGCCCAACTAGCTCCATAACCTGCCTCTTCTACTACAACTGCTATTGCTATTTTAGGATCCTCAATAGGTGCAAAGGCCATATATGCAGAGTGATTTTTACCATGTGGATTTTGAACTGTGCCCGTTTTACCCGCTATATTTATTCCTTTTATGGTTGAACCTGCCGCTGTTCCAGATTGAGTAACGGCGAACATTCCTGCAATTACTGCGTCGAAATGTTGAGGAGCCACTTTGGTATTATGCTTTACTAAATACCGAGCGGGTATGGTGTCTAATCCTTCAATTTGTTTAAGTACATGAGGCGTAAAGTAAAATCCTCTATTGGCAATACTCGAGGCAACATTTGCCATTTGCATGGGCGTAAAACCTAGCTCTCCTTGGCCAAAACTAAGCGAAATTATTCTTGCATAATTCCAACGGTCTTTGCCGTGCATTTTATCGTAAAAACTCGCATCCTTTAACCAGCCGCCAAACTCTCCCGATACATCGATGTCTAATTTATGGCCAATACCAAAACTCTCTAAGTAACTCTTCCAGCTGTTGTAAGCCTCTTCGCTAGATTTGTACTTTTCGTTTTGCATAAAGTTTTTAAACGTATTACAGTAATAAGTATTGCAACTGCTCGCAATCGAGCGTTCTAAGCTAGTGCTAAATGAATGAGGGTGACATCTGATAATTCTATTACCCAATCTGTAATATCCAGGGCAACCAAAATGTGTTTCTGCCGTAATTGCTCCATCTTGTAACCCAATTAGTGCCATTAAAGGTTTAAATGTACTACCTGGAGGGTAGGGTGCAGAAACCGCTCTATTGTATATTGGCTTGGTAGGATCTTGCAATGCTCTACCGTAATATTTACTTCTATTCTGAATATTGAAATTAGCTGGATTATAATACGGACTAGAAATTAAAGCCAAAATTTCACCTGTTTTTGGCTCTATAGCTACTATACTTCCCATTTTATTAGAAAGTAATTTTTCACCAAACTCTTGTAAATCAATATCAATAGTAAGAATTAAGTTATTTCCGTCTTGCGGCTCAACATCTAGCTTTCCGTCTCTATACAATCCTTTATTAACTCCAAATTTATCTACATAATAATATCGTTCTCCTTTTAAGCCCCTTAAATTGGTTTCGTAAAAACTTTCTACTCCTTTTTTGCCAATAAAATCTCCTTGTTCGTAATAATTCTCTTCTTGGCTTACTAGATCTGATTTATTTACCTCGCCTAAATAACCCAGCACGTGTGCCGAACTATTGTACTTGTAATTTCTATCTTGCCGTATCTCAAAGAAAAAACCTTTAAATTCAAACAATCTTTCCTGTATTTGTGCATACAGTCGGTTAGGGATATTCTTTTTAAAAACAGACTTTCCTTGATAAGCTCTTGCTTTTGATGTCTCTAATCTTTTGTCAAATTCTGCTCGAGTGATATCTAGTAAACTACAAAAAGATGAAGTGTCAATGTCTTTAAGTTTAATTGGCACAGAAAGCATTAAGTCATAAACGGGTTCGTTATAAACTACTAACTTTTTATTTCTGTCAAATATTAATCCCCTTTGCGGATAGATGGTTTGTTTACGAAGTGATATTTTTTCGGCAATACGTGTGTACTTATCATCCAACACTTGTATTTGCAATAATCTTAGTATGTATAAAATACCAATAAGTATTACTGCTCCATAAATATAGTATGATCGATTTCTATTATTCACCTAATCTGTTAAACGAAACATACTGTATAAAACCGATAAGTAACAACGTAAACAAAGAACTTAGTAAGGTAGTAAAAAATACATGGGCTCCATTAAATGCACCTAAATTTTCTAATACAAGTATGTAGAAGTGATAGAATACAACCAGAATTAAAGACACATACATAAATGTCGTTACACCCGCCGTTTTCGCATTAAATGCTAACCTGTTAGATTCTTGTTCCTTAAGGTCTATTCTGGTTAGTAATCCAAAGCGTATAAGCACTAACCACAAACAGGCAGAAGCATGAATACCTGGCGTTGCCACAAAAAAATCTGCCACCAAACCTAAAGAGAAAGCAATAATTATTTGTACTGTTTTAGATAGATGAAGCGGTAAAGTAATTAGCAATAGAATAAATAGCTGGGGCATTAAATAACTAGAAAGTTCTAAATGATTAAACACAAAGAATTGTAATGCTAAAATCAAAATCCAATAAAAAACTCTACTCATTTGCTGGCAACATTGCTTCCAATGCTTCTTTTTGTTGGTTTACAATTACATATACATACTCTAACGATCTAAAATCGGTAGCCGTTTTTATTCTAGTTTGAAAATATTGAGAATTTGGCTTGGAGCTAAGCTTAGAAACAGTTCCAATAGGCACTCCTTTGGGAAAAAGTAATGACGAATGGCCCGTAGTAATTAGATCTCCTTCAATAATTTTTTCCAATTTATTAACGCCCTGTAATTTCATAAAATAGGGCGATTCATTATCCCATATTAACTCGGTAAAATATTCTTTACCATTTATGCTCGGAATAATTTTCATGTTGGTGTTTAGCAAAGACATAACTGTGCTATACTTAGAACTTGTTTTTAAAACAATACCCGCCAACCCTTGTGAAGATATTACTCCCATATTCTTTTTAATACCATCTAAAGAGCCCTTGTTTATTATAAAAACATTATCCGCTCTATTTACTGTATTATAAATTACTTGAGCTGGCACCATGCTAAACAATGGTCTTCGGGTACTATCTTTTATGGTAAAAGTATCTTTAAGATATAATAGGCTACCGCTTGAGGACTGATTAAACTGGGTAGCTAGTTGGTATTGTAGCTCTTTGTTTTGTTGGCGTAAATCCAAATAATCGGTAATATTTGTTACCGTTTTATTAACAGAAGCTGTTACTGAATTTGCAGAATGTGTAAATGCCGCTTGTTGAAAAGCGTTTAAACTGAAGACTAAGAAACCACAAACTATTTGTAAAACCACAAATAAAATGAGGTGAAGATTATTTTCAATAAACGCTAATAGGCGTTGCATTAAGAGTGCAGAATAGATTTATAGCTTTTAATGTTTTTTAGTGCAACTGCGGTACCACGAACTACTGCTCTAAGTGGATCTTCTGCAACATATACAGGCAACTTAGTTTTGTTAGAAATTCTTCTATCTAACCCTCTTAACAAAGCACCACCGCCCGTTAGGTATAAACCTGTTTGATAAATATCAGCCGATAATTCTGGCGGAGTTAACTCCAAAGCTTTCATAATTGCCTCTTCTATTTTAGAAATTGATTTATCTAAGGCCAAGGCAATTTCGGAGTAAGAAACCATTATTTGTTTCGGTATTCCGGTCATTAAATCTCTGCCATTTACCGCGTAATCTTCTGGTGGATTTTCTAATTCTGGTAAAGCTGCACCAACTTCTATTTTAATATATTCGGCTGTTCTTTCCCCAATCATTAAATTATGCTGACGACGCATATACTCAATAATATCTTCGGTAAACTCATCTCCAGCCACTCTAATTGACTCATCTGAAACGATACCCGCCAATGCAATTACAGCAATTTCTGTGGTACCACCTCCTATATCAATAATCATATTTCCCATAGGTTCCGAAACATCAATACCAATACCAATTGCAGCTGCCATAGGTTCCGGAATCATATAAACTTCTTTACCACCAGCACGTTCTGCACTTTCCTTTACCGCACGTTTTTCCACTTCGGTAATTCCACTTGGTATACAAATAACCATACGCAACTGAGGGCTTCCCCAAGCACTTTTGCTATTAATCATTTTAATAAAACCACGTATCATTTGTTCGGCAGCCTCAAAATCAGCAATTACACCATCTTTTAATGGGCGAATTGTTTTGATGTCTTCGTGAGTTTTACCATGCATTTTTTGAGCTTCGGTACCAATAGCAAGTACTTCGTTCTTATTTGCTCGGTTACGAGCAATTATAGATGGTTCGTCAACCACCAATTTGTCTTTGTAGATTATTAGAGTGTTTGCAGTGCCTAAATCTATGGCTAAATCCTGCGTGAAAAAGTTAAAAATACCCATTAGTTGTGGATCGTGATGTTTATTGAAAAATTAGTGGCTGCAAAGGTATTTATTTATTAGTGTAAATTAGAAAGATTCCAACTAAAAAATAGAATGAATTATAGCTTTTTAATCCGTAGCATTTTAAGTAAAAAAAAGATGAACTACTGAAGTAAAATAAAAATATATTTAATTGATTTACAATGATTTAACATTCCATTTAATTAAGTTGTAATGGAGGCCTACTTAAAAAAAAGAGTTAAAGTACTTTCCGTTTTTTTTGCAGCAGATACTTTGCGTCTGTTTTCGTTCCAAAATAAACTCATATAATGCACACAAACGAGATTACTCCAAATTTAGAAAAACAACGTTGTATGAACTAGCTTTTAGGCAGCTATCTTAACCCCTTTTTTCAATTAGTAATTTGATAATATTAAAAAGAATCAATCGTTAAGATAATTTTATTATCTTTTATTTGGACACTTTATTTATCTTTTTACATTACATTTGTAGCCAATAGCCATACTATGTATTTCGATCAAAACATAAAATTACTTCGCACTAAAAAAGGATTATCGCAACAAGATTTAGCCGACAGTTTAAACATTACCCGCTCTAAACTAAACAGTTACGAGCGAGGCGTGCAGCCGCCTTTTCATATACAAATAGATATTGCCGATTATTTTAACGTAACGCTAGATGGCTTGGTAAGGCACGACCTAAGCAAGCTTACGCACTTTAAACTTACACAAATACTAAAAGGTAGCGAGGCCGACATAAGCGGAAGAAAACTACGATTACTTACCGTAAGTGTAGATGTAAATGAAGAAGAAAACATAGAAGTAGTAAGTATGAAAGCCCAAGCAGGCTATACTGGCGGATATGCCGACCCAGAATTTATAGAAGGGCTGCCTAAGTTTAAGCTTCCCTTTTTACCCAAAGGAAAAACCTATCGCAGTTTTCAGATAAAAGGCGATAGTATGCCGCCTGTAAGCGAAGGCTCCTGGGTAACTGCCAGCTATTTGCAAGACTGGAATGATGTAAAAGATGGCGAAAACTACATTGTGGTAACACAAGACGAAGGCATTGTTTTTAAACGCCTGTACAACAAATTAAAAACCGACCAAGGCTTTACCTTGGTAAGCACCAATAGTGCCTATGCTCCCTACTCCTTGCAGGTAGAACAAATACTCGAAATTTGGAAGTTTGAGACTTGGAATGGGTTTGAGGTGTAGTGCAGTAATTGCTAAAAATCTACCTCTTCAAAAATATAGCTAAGGGCAGGGCCTGCAGAACCATTGTGTCCTTTCCAAGCAAGCTCTCTAAATTTATAATTTAAACCGAAATATTTTCTTTCGTACAATACAATATTCATTCTCCTCGAAGTGAATCTAATTTTATTAAACCGTTCCAAACCGCCCCAAGCATGATATAAGGTTAAATTATCCAACGTTTTATGTGTTTCAAAAAACTGATTTTCATACTCAAAAATATTGGAATGATTTACCCAAAGTGATGGGCTTAACGCAACATAGTTTTTAAAAAGGGGCGTACCTTGGAGTAAGGTATAATACACAAACAGACCGCTGAGCGAATGCCCGATAAGTGAATATTCACCATTGTTTGGATACCTTACATTGATAAAAGGCATCAACTCTTCTTTCATAAACTTATAAAAATTAGCTGCCTGCCCAAAGTTCTTATCCGCACTCTGTTGCCATTCGCCATTCATTAATTTAGGTGGAATAAAATCTCTTCGTCTCAATTTTCGGTAATTCCCAATATGTCCTACTCCCACAAATAGGGTATTTGTTTTAGTGGAATCTATTCTCCTCCTAACCTCCTCGCCTAAGGCTAAATTAGCGTCTAAATAAAAAACAACCGACGCTCTACCGTCGCTCTTAAAATTAGGAGACGTATCTACGTAAACCTCAAAACTATCTTTCACCAAGTCAGAATACACCACCTGCTTATATGCAGAGTCCAGTGCGAATACGTCAATTACAGCTAGTTTTAAAATAAAAACTATGCATGTAACTCGAAATGCGTTCATCTTAAACAACATAGATCATAAAGTACATAACGCATTACTTTCAACATACGATATTGCTTACAATGTAAAATCAAACACATTTTGTGTTTTGCATTTATCAAAACCAACACCAGTATAAAAGAGTTCTGCTTCGTTTCTTATCACATTGCTTCTCACTCTCACTTTTTTACAGCCCAATTCTTCTGCCCAATTCGCAATTTCCAAAACCAAAAACCTACCCACAGATTGCTTGCGAACGTTTTCTGATACTACCAAGCCACCAATTTCCACAAATGCGTCTGACTCTACTCGCTGTGTATAAAAGCCATGTATCCAACCAACCACTTCGCCTAAACTGTCAGCTACAAAAACTACATCTGTTGTGCTCATTAAAATTGCTTTCAATCGATTTTCGATATCTGAGAAATCAGAAACATAACCTAATTCGTTACTTAGCTCAGCTATTTTATGAGTATCTGATAATTGGGCTTTTCGTAAAGTGAATTCCATACAATGTTTATTCAAAAGTATATCAGAAATTTAAATTATCTTTTAAATCAAACTGCATTTCCGTAACTTTGTAATTGTGGGTTACATGGGTCTTGGATATCAAAAATGGATTAGTAGTCAGCGACCGCGAAAACCATTTAGCCGAGATAGAAAGCCGTTTCAAGCATCTATATACACCACCCATTTTACTGACTTTGCACCGCACAAAGCTGAAGTGAAGAAAAAATTTGATTTAACAGCACTTCCTATTATTGTGTTGCTCCTAATATTTGCCACTATCGCCATTAAACAACACAATAGTCCACCTGCACAAGATATAGTGCCATTTGAACTAGCTCAACAACGGCACAAAAGAGATAAAGCTGAAGGCATTTCCTTTTTATTTGCGTCAGCAAAATATGAATTAGCCAAAGGAAATATTGACAATGCCAAACGCGAAATAAATCAGGTATTGACCATAAGCCCAGACCACCCCATTGCCGAACGAATAATGATGTTTGTACTGGTAAAAGACTGTATGCAAAATGGCAATTGCGATGACAACTTAACTAAAAAGCTAATCTGGCAAGTAAAGCTTAATCCTGAAAATGCAGAATTACGAGAACTTGCTGTTGCCTATTTTTCGGCAACAGGAAAAGAAAACTTGGCAATTGCCACTCTAAACATGAACTAACTATGGGTTACAGCGGAATGGGATATCAAAAATGGATTAGCTCGCAAAGACCGAGAAAGCCATTTAGTCGCGACCGAAAACCAATTGGCGGAAAAACCGACCAGGCCACCTTTTCTGATTTTAATTTACATGAGGCCGAACCAAAAAAGAAAGGATTTAATGTGTTGTCGCTCCTTCTTATTCTCTTTATTATTGGTGCATTAATCATAATCGGTACAGCTTGGAATAACTATGTAAAAGAAGAGAATAAACTAAACCGGGAAAAGGCAGTGCATGCCAGAGAATATCCCGCTAAACAAGCTAAAGACGTTACTATATTTATGCATAGAAATGCTGAAGTTGCTATTCGTAAAGGTGATTTTGAATACGCCAAGCAAGACCTAAAAATTGCCCAAAAACATAAACCTAAAAACATTAAAACATCGCAACTTTGGGCCTTATTATACCTAACCGAATGCAACTACGGTAAAAATTGCGATAGTGCTTCATACTACTTAGATAAACATTTCACCTCTTTTCCAAACGACACTTCAACCAAGATGTTGAGTTTAAAACAGGCATACGAAGAAGAAGATTTTACTAAACTAGCTGAAATTTTAAGGCAATGAAAAAACGCTACGTTCTAATTATTTTAGCTTTTTTTACTTGCATAGCTTTTGCAGAAAGGTATCGTTCTGAAATTCTATTTCTTACCAACGACACCCAAGACCTCATTGAAATTACAACCTACCCTCCACTTCGATTTACAGGTTTAGCCGAGAAATACATTACTTACAAAACAGACTCGTTAGGCAAAGACACCTTGTGGACGTGGCGGTTTGGAGCAATGAATTTGCAGATAATTTACCCAACTAATTTTTGGAATGGTTCGGGTTATACTGAAATAAACGGTGAGATTATAACAAAAGGCATCTATTTAATGAAGCCAAATTCGAGCATAAACCTTGGCCAGCGAACAAAACCAGTTAAAACATTCGGCGTTTTTGGATCTGATGATATAAGAATTGACAGCATGACTTTACTGCTAAATGGAAAGCGTAAAACCCTAAATCCAGAGCAAATTATTGAAAGTGCTAAACCAATTGGGAAGAAGAAAAGCACTGCTTTTTCTCTGCTAACTTCAACGCTGCTATAAAATAAAAGCCCATTGGTTCGTCGACCAATGGGCTTCATAATTGATGAATAAATCAAAAACTACTAACTACAAAAATCTTTTAATCTAAGCGAATAGCGTATGCTTCTTTATCGCCATTAGCAGTTACGCCTTCAATAAGTACCGCTCCCGATTTATCTTTAAGAGCTTTTTCTACATCTTGGGTAGTGTACATTGGGATTTTATCTATGGCCGTAATTACAAACCCAGTCGGTATGCCTTTTTGCTTTAGAGCACCACTGCCGACTTTTGCAACCTTCACGCCGTTTTTCACACCTAATTTCAATCGCTCATCACGACTTAAATTTTCTATTTCTGCACCAAGTACTTTCTTTTCTTCTCGTCTCACTTCGGTGTTTATTTCTTTTTCTCCATCTTTAGAAAGCAAGGTGGCTTCTACCTCTTTTTCTTTGCCATTGCGAAGCAGCTTTATTTTAACTTTTTCTCCAGGTGAATATTTACTAATTTGCTCTTGCAGGCTGCTGCTTTTATTGACCGCTATGTCGTTTATTTTTATAATTACGTCACCATCTTTTATACCCGCTTTATCCGCAGCTCCACCCTCGGCAACAGATGGAATATACACACCATTTAAATCTTTCAACCCTTTTTCGTCGGCTAGTTCTTGTGTAATATCTTGAATTCTAACACCTAAAATAGCCCGTTTTACTTCGCCATAGTCACTTAAATCTTTAATAATTTTCTTCGCTAAATTTATAGGAATAGCGAAAGAATATCCGCTAAACGAACCCGTTTGCGAAGCAATTGCTGTGTTAATACCAATTAACTCGCCAGCAGTGTTCACCAATGCTCCACCACTATTTCCAGGGTTTACAGCTGCATCGGTTTGTATAAAATTCTCAATAGCATAATCACCCCCTTTTTCTCTTATTAGATTAATATTTCTACCTTTCGCACTCACAATTCCTGCGGTTACTGTACTGGTAAGATTAAACGGGTTACCAACGGCCACAACCCACTCTCCTACTCTAAGTGCATCACTATTTCCCAAATTTAAAAAAGGCAAGTCATCTTCTTCAATTTTTAACAAAGCCAAATCAGTTTCAGGGTCTGTACCCATTACTTCTGCAATATATGTTCGCTTATCGTCCAACACTACTTCAACTTTGCTGGCATTTTCTACCACGTGGTTATTCGTAACAATGTATCCATTTTTCTTAATGATTACTCCACTGCCTGTTGCTTGTTGCGGTCCGCGTTGTTGTGGCATCATAGGTCCATTAAAAAAATCTTCAAACGGACTTCTAAATTGCTGGCTTCCTCCAGCCACTTCTTTCATAGTAGTTTTTATGTGAACTACAGCAGGTGTAGCAACTTCAGCTACAGAAACAAAATCGAGATTAGGAGCATCTGCCAATTTTTCAGCAAGTGTAAATTTGGCATTCTGATGATCTTGAAAAGTTTGATTCTCTGAGCCGCTACTAAAAAGCTTGTTTACGCCCAAAGCTACCAAACCACCAACAATGGCAATGGCTAAAACGCCCAATACTTTTTTTACATTCATATTTTTTTTCATTTTATCTATTTATAGGTTACAATTTTTATTCCAAAATGTTACAAATGCACTTGTGTACATTGCTTGTTTATTTTCTTTAACTTTGCTGTGCAATTTATAATTATTTCGATGTTTATAACGTCCGAATCTCAAGAGTCTTTATCTATCATTTACCTTTCTCGATTAACGTGTATTAACGTTCTACAAAATGTTCGGCATTAGTAAGCTTGCTGACCATACCGTGCTAGAAAGAATAAAACAAGGCGATGAGAAAATGCTCGTGTACCTGTATAACAAGCATTATACTATGGTAAAAACATTTATTATGAAAAATAGCGGAGACGATAATGTGGTAGATGACATATTGCAAGATAGTGTAGTTGCAGTTTGGCAAAATGTCAATAAACAAGATTTTTTACTCCAAGCTAAGCTTAGCACCTATATTATGGCTATTGCTAAAAATCTTTGGTTTAAGGAGTTAAAAAAAAGAAGTAAATTTACTTTAGTAGATGAAACCAACCATTTGAATGAAGGAAGTGAAGAAATGAAACATTCTTTTGACCAATCTATAATAGTAGAAATGGTAAAACAAATGGATGAAACTTGCCGCAAACTGCTTTCTTACTTCTATTTTGATGGATTTAACAATACTATAATAGCAGAAAAACTAGGTTTTGCCAACACAGACACAGTAAAATCTAAAAAATACCAATGCTTTAAAAAGCTACAAACCGAGGTTCTTAAACAATACAAACGCGAAGATTTGCTGTAAAATGACTATGGAAAAGACATATCATTTAATAGACGACTACCTTAGCGGTAAGTTAGTTGGCAGAAAACTAGATAGTTTTAAGGCAGAGCTTAAAGCAAGCGAAAAACTACAAGAGCAAGTTGCTATACAACAAGCTATAATTGAGACTTTAGAAGAAAGTAGAAAAGCGGAGTTAAAAGAATATTTAGCGGCAAATGTTTCTAAAGGCGGCATTAGCTACATTCCTAACTTGGCCTCTGCTTTAGGAGCTGCTGCAATGATTTCGATGCTTGTGGCTGCTTACTTTATAATAGATTTTGTAGTTGACAAGCGTACGGATAATATTGTTAAGGAAAACACTTCCAAATACCCTAAAAAAGATACGAGTATTGAAGATACTAAATTATTTATTGACAGTTTAGCGAACGACACCCAAACATTGGCAATATCGGAATTACCAGATGTTACAAATGAAATAGAGCCTCCAAGCCCACCAGAACTAAAAATAGTGGAAGAAATGGAGATGGATGATGTGGATTTAGACTTTGATGAAATGGTAGAAGAGGAAGTGCCTGTTTTTAAACCAGAAGGCAAGGCTGCCCCAGCCTCAACTGACAATGTTGAAGTAAAAAGGGATATTAAACTAAGCTCAAAGACATACGTTATAAGATCCTTAGTTCCTCCCCAGAAAGAGGAAGCAGAAGTAGAAACTGTGGCTAAATCTAAACCGAAAAAAAATATGGAATCCGATGATTCTGTTTCAGAAACGATAGTAACAACTACTGAAAAAGCACCCTTACCCAATAGAAGTGTAAATGTAGAATACTGGCAATCTGTAGTTAATTATAAGGGGTATAATTTTGATGGTAAAATCCTAAAACTGTATGGTATTGCAGCGGCTAAAAAACTTGAGTTTAAGGAATTGGATGGAAGAATTTATTTAAAACTAGATGGAAATAACTTCTATATAGAGAAAAATGGAAACTACAATAGATTAGTAGCTTTAACTAATCCTACCCTACTTAATATTTTAAATGACTAATATTCAATTCTACAAGTACCAAGGTACAGGAAATGATTTTGTAATTACAAGTGATACGTTCGAGCTTTCTACTGAGCAAATTATTAAACTGTGCGACCGTAAATTTGGTATTGGAGCCGATGGCGTAATTGTAATGAAAAAAGAGAGCAGTACAGATTTTGATATGATGTACTACAATGCTGACGGAAGTGAAAGTTTTTGTGGAAATGGTAGCCGATGTGCGGTTATGCACGCTAAGTTTTTAGGTTGGATTGAAAATACTTGTAGTTTTAACTCTAACGATGGTTTACACGAAGCTAAAATCGATGGTGACCTAGTGCATTTAAAAATGCACAACGTAAATTTCGTAGATAAAAAAGGGAATGACTATATTATAAATACCGGATCTCCGCATTATATCTTGCTGGAAGATTCATTGGATTTTGATATTGTTTCTTCCGCAAAAGAAATTCGCTACTCTGCTCCTTTTGCCGAAAAAGGCATTAATGTAAATTTTATAAAATCAGACAAAGAAGCGTTAGAAATACGAACCTACGAACGCGGTGTAGAAGATGAAACCTTGAGTTGTGGCACAGGAGTAACAGCGGCGGTTATTGCCGAATTTGTACATACAACAATCATTAAAAAAAGCCATTACAGAAAAGTACAAACCAAAGGTGGAGAACTGGCAGTAAGTTTTGAAAATACCATTAGAGGCTTTGAAAATATTTACCTTATTGGTCCAGCTGTTCAGGTGTTTAGAGGCGAAGTAGTGATTTAACCAAGGAATTACTCAGTTCAACACAGAAAAAAATCAGATGGAAAGTCTTTTAGTTACTATCATACTACACCGATTAAAGTCAGTGTTAATTCCTTTTTTTTAATTGGAGTTACTACTCAAAAGTCAATTACCTTAGGTTTCAACCCGAGGAAGACAACAAACAGGATACGTAAATTTTATTTTAAACACTAAGCTTAAGTAAGCGGAATGTCGTAATCTATGTATAAGTTCAAAAGTCGAGATACCCGTAACATAGTTTTGAGAGCACTAAGATTTCAGCAAGCTGAAATGCTTACTTTTCTTAATGTCCGAAGTATCGGTCCGAGACTTCGGACTTAATGGTAAAAAGAAAACACTGTAAGTAAAATAGATGAAAAATTTCACAGAGGTTCACAAAGGTCTCACAGAGTTACACAGAAGGCTATCAAAAGGAAACACAAAAGCTTAGTGCCTAAGTGTTGAAAATTAAAAAAAAGGGCACACAATGGATTTCTAAAAATCCACGAGCTACAAGCAAAGTACAATTTCCTACTATTTATGAACGTTTGAAGAGAGCTCTAACATAATTTCTATTTTTGACGATTAATAGTTTAATCGGATTGGAACAGCAAATAGCAGAAACATTAGGTATTTCATTACACCAAGTAAAAGCGGTATTAAAACTGCTAAATAGCGGTGCCACTATACCCTTTATCGCCAGATATAGAAAGGAAGCTACCGATAGTTTAGACGAGGTGGCTATAGAAAAAATAGACAATGCTCAAAAAGCATATATAGAACTAGAAAAGCGAAGAGCCACTATTTTAGACCGGCTAAAAGAGCTAAATATTACCAACGAAAATGTGCTGAGTAAAATACGCAATTGCACCTCTGCCAAAGAGTTGGAAGACCTCTACCTCCCCTACAAACAGAAAAAACAAACACGGGCTACCAAAGCAATGGCATTGGGTTTAGAACCTTTGGCTCGGGTGCTTATGAATCAGCGGCAAGACAATGTAAAAGCCCAAGCCCTGCACTATGCCAGTGGCAGAATGAGTGTGGAAGATGCACTGCAAGGTGCTCGCGATATAATGGCCGAATGGATAAACGAAAACAGTTTTGCTAGAACTAAGGTGCGAAAACTCTACCAACGTACGGGAGCTTTGGAAGCTAAAGTAGTAAAGAAAAAAGAAAAAGAAGCACAGAAATACCAAGATTATTTTGCGTTCTCCCAATCTATAAAACGGATACCCAGCCACCGTTTACTCGCTATTTTTAGAGCAGAAAAAGAAGGATTTTTAAAAGTAAAAGTAGAGGTGGATAAAGACGAAGCTATTTCCATGCTCAACGAAGTTTTTATAAAAGAAAACGGCGAAGCCAGCAAACAAGTAAAACTGGCCGTAAAAGATTCGTACAAACGACTGATGGCTCCAAGCTTAGAAAATGAGATTCGGGGAGATGCAAAAGCCAAGGCAGATGAAGAAGCTATCGGCATTTTTACCCAAAACCTAAACCAACTGTTGCTTACCGCTCCTTTGGGCAGCAAGGCCGTATTGGCTCTTGACCCCGGTTTTAGAACGGGTTGCAAAACGGTTTGCTTGAACAACCGCGGCTTTTTAGAAAAACACACCACTATTTTTCCGCATCCACCTCAAAACGAGACAGAAAAAGCCAGAAAAACCATACAGGAATTAATTACCAAATATAACATAGAAGCCATTGCCGTCGGCAACGGAACTGCGGGTAGAGAAACAGAGCAATTTATTCGTTCTTGCTTGCCTAAAGACAGTTCAATCGGCATTTATCTGATAAGCGAAGACGGTGCTTCCATCTATTCTGCTTCCGAAAACGGTAGAGAGGAATTTCCAGATTTGGATTTGACCGTACGTGGTGCAATTTCAATCGGCAGACGATTGATTGACCCGTTGGCAGAATTGGTAAAAATAGATGCCAAAAGCATTGGAGTTGGTCAATACCAGCA
>Ga0102814_10000629_pt1 | contig 25319 bp, 23 predicted proteins | sample ColrivemetaGS741_FD_79112 | JGI IMG/M metagenome (GOLD analysis project Ga0102814, IMG submission 79112) | Estuarine microbial communities from the Columbia River estuary - Flood tide ETM metaG S.741 | ecosystem: Environmental > Aquatic > Marine > Intertidal zone > Estuary | place: USA...
CATCCTTTTTTGAACATCTTCGATGGTAGAATTATCTCTTTTTAACACCCTCGCAATTCTTAAATCAGCGGGTGCTGTAACTAGAATCGTTTTATCGTAAAAAGAAGTCCCCCCTGTTTCAAAAATGATTGCTGCTTCATTGAAGACAAGTTCTGAGTTTTGTTGAACACAAAATTCATTGAAATTTTCTTTCACTTTAGGATGAACGATTTTATTTATCTCGATTCTTTTAGAATCATCTGAAAAAATCTGAGAAGCAACAAATGCTCTATCTAAGCCAAATTCATTGTAAGCTTTATCACCTAATAAGAAAGTAACTTGTTTAATTATCTCTGGATCAAAATTTAATATTCTTTTTGCCTCATCATCCGAGTTAAACACAGGAAATCCGAGTTCAGAAAGCACCTTAGCGACAATACTTTTCCCTGCTCCAATCCCTCCTGTTAAACCTATTTTCAACATTTAAATCTCAGCTACCTCGATAATACTGAAAGGCAAATCTACAATAGCTTGATAATCTTCACCTGCCTCTTCCATGTCCTCATCATCTGTTTCAAAATACCAATTCACGTGTACATCAGCACCCGTATTTTTTAATTTTTCCAATTTTTTAAAGACATCTAAAATACATTTAGATGAAGATGTATTAAAATACTCTAATCTCATTTCCAAAACAGTTTTCCCGCTAGGATTTCCAGAGTACTCTTCAATCCACGTATTAAGTGGCGCATAAAATTCAATTGAATTTTCGGGAATAGACCTCCCTTTAAGTAATAAAACACCCGTATTGTTATTAAATTCAATTGTAGGGGTCTTAGATGAGCCTTTTAAGATAAGTGCTTCCATAATTTGGTTTGTTAATCGATAGTTACATTGAGGCAGAAAAAGCCAGTTTTTTCATCTACTTCAATAAATTCAAATTCTAATTTGTTTTGAGACTTTCTTGCAATATCAATAAAACCAAGTCCTGCCGTTCCTTTGGCTGTTCTTTGTTCATTGTTTAAAGTATCTCTGTATAAATCTCGAAGTTCAGTTTCGCTTAATTCATTAATTTTATTTAATCTTTCAGATAACATTGGGATAAGTGAGTTGTCAATAAAATTACCTGTTAATACACTAAACTTTCCTTTATCATGACGAATCATTACTAAAGCAGTTTTTTGGTGTTTTATCAACACTGGATTTTCAGAATTAGCATCGATGTGATGGTATAAATTCTGAAAGGATTCCACTAAAATATTAAACACTCTTTTCTTCTTCTTTGGCGATACTTCTAAATCAATCATTTTTGATTCTAGAATATTTAATACTGAGGTAAGTAATTCAGACGTGAATACACCTTTGAATGAAAGGATAATCTTATCATCCTCCATTTTACGGTAAAAATCATAAACGTCTGTTATCGCCATAAATTAATTGAACTTAAATATACATAATCCATCTTAAATCGATCAAAAACTATGAAAAAGTTAATGTAACTTTGGACTTATGAAAAAACAAGAGTGGTTTGAATCATGGTTTGACACCTCGTACTATCATACTTTGTATAGTAATCGTGATGAAAATGAAGCAAAAGAATTCATCGTAAATTTGGTTGAATTTCTTAAAATAGATCCAAAAAGCAAGGTTCTTGATTTAGCTTGTGGTAAAGGGAGACATTCTTTAACATTGAATGAATTAGGCTTTGAAACTTTAGGTGTTGATTTATCACCGAATAGCATTTCCATTGCAAACGAATCTAAAAAAGAGGGCCTTTCATTCGAAGTTCATGACATGAGAGAGGTTATTGAAGGTCGTTCTTTCAATGCCATATTCAATTTATTTACAAGTTTTGGTTATTTCGAGGATTTAAAAGACAATGACAAAGTGCTAAATAGTATTTCAAAAATGCTTTTAGACGATGGTCTTTTGGTTATTGATTTTATGAACGCTGAAAGAATTATTTCCAACTTAGTAGAAAAAGAAACTAAAACGGTAGCAGACATTACTTTTAACATTTCAAGAAGATTCGACGGAACTCATATTTTTAAGAACATACAATTCGAAGCTGACGATAAATGTCATAACTATACAGAAAGAGTTCAAGCAATTAAGTTAGAACATTTTGAAAAATTACTAAGCGACAACCAGTTCGAAATTCTTACTAAATTTGGAGACTTTAAATTAGGTCCTTTTGACGCAAAGACTTCTGATCGTTTAATTATTGTAGCAAAAAAGAAAAAATGAGCATCTTCCTTGTAAACATACTACTTGTGGCTACAATTATATGTGGTGGACTTCTTGTGGTAACGGTTAAAAAAGCTAAAAATGATGTCCTCATAAAGTTGCTTCTAGCCTTTTCTGGTGGATTCTTACTCTCAATTGCTTTCATCCATTTTATTCCTGAATTGTATGAGCATACCAGCATCAATATTGGTGCTTTTATTTTAATTGGTTTTTTAATCCAATTACTATTAGAGTTTTTCTCTGGCGGAATTGAGCATGGTCACGTTCATGTACATCAAGGAGCAAAATTACCTTTTGGTTTAATAATCGCGCTTGGTATCCATTCTTTTATCGAAGGAATCCCTCTTGGAAGTCAATTAGCCGGTGTTGAAATTGCAACCACAGCTCATCACGGGAACGACAGCTCTTTATTGTTAGGGATCTTATTTCATCGAATGCCTGTTGGAATTGCTTTAATGACTTTATTAATTACTACAAATATTTCGATTAAGAAAGCTTGGTTCGTATTAATTGCTTTTTCGTTAACCACTTCTGTAGGATTACTATTGGGAATGTATTCTGGATTAGTTGTAGCCGATTTTGATTTCAACATCATACTAGCAATTGTAGTAGGGATGTTTTTACACATTTCAACAACAATCATTTTTGAGACCAGTGAAAATCATAAATTTAATTTTGTCAAGCTCCTAACGATTATTATCGGTTGTGGACTTGCCTTTTTTATGCATTAAATGAAAAACGGAATTAAAAATATTGCCAAAATAAATGTTTTCATTTTAGGAACATTCTTGTACATCTTGATTGGACTTTTAATTCTTTTGATTTTTGATAAATCAACTGTTCACTTTACCATAAACAAGTATAATTCTCCCTTTTTTGATGTGTTTTTTAAATACCTCACTTACATTGGGGATGGGCTAGTTACAGTTATTCTCGTTTTATTAATTGGCTGGTTTTTAAACAGTCGTTTTCGTTTGTCTACCATACTATTGGGTTTGTTAACATTGTTTTTTACAGGATTAATGGCACAATTCCTAAAGAGAATGATTTATCCAGAAGCTGAAAGACCTCTAAAATATTTAGGCGAAAAGATCTTGCATTTAGTGCCTGATGTAGATGTTCATTTGATGAATTCTTTTCCTTCGGGACATACTGCAACTGGCTTTGCTTTTTTTGCATTTTTAGCATTTCTTGCACGTAAACAATCAAAATTTGTACAAGTGCTTTGCGTGATCATGGCAATTCTAATTGCCTATTCTAGAATGTATTTGTCGCAACATTTTTTAGAGGACACCATCGCTGGAGCATTTGTTGGAATACTAGCATACCTTATTGCGCATTTAATTACGACTGTAATTCCTTTCAAAAATAACATCTGTCGAAACTAAATTGATTCTCTTTTTTTGAATCTCGATCGTGTTTTAGTAGTTTTATAATGATTACTTATAACTAAAATAAAACTACAATTACCATGAAATTAACTTTATTAAACTTTGCTTTATTCTCAATATTATTTGTTGGAATAACTTCCTGCTCAGAATCAAAAGTGACAGATGAGTCTAATTCCAAAGATGAAATTAGCGAACAAGTTGAAGAGACTAAAACACCAGAAACAGAAGAAATCATTGAAGATTCTCCGCTCGGGAACTTCGAAGGTCTTGTTGGTGAATGGTTTGTAGATGCAGCAACAGCTGGCGTAAAACTAAATCTCACTTTTGGCGAAGATGGTTCTTTCAGCCAAGTAATGGGGCAAGTGAATGGAAAAGGAACTTGGGAAATAATAGATGATGAACACATCAAAATTGTTACTCAAAACACGAAGGGTCAAACTTGGAAAATAACTGATTTAAAAGAAACAACAGTAAATCTTTGTTGGAATCCAGAAAAACCTAATCCAAAAATACTTCCAATGAAACGAATTAAATAATCGAATAACCTCTAAATTAATTGGAGGTTATTTTTTTAAAATCAACACTATTATTATGAAAAATATAGGACTTGTCCTTCTAGGTGGACTAATTACATTTCTCTTAAGCTTTACGGTCAACACAATCCAAAAAACTGATATAATTGCTATTAAAACAGCTATTAAAAAGAATCCCAACTTAAAATTAGGTGCTTTTTCAATCAGTTTAACCGTAAAAGATTTAAAAACATCAAGAGCATTTTATGAAAACCTTGGTTTTACAATTCTTGGAGGAGGAATGGAAATGAATTACCTCATCCTAAAAAATGAAAATGCCATCATTGGGTTATTTCAAGGAATGTTTGAAGGAAACATCATCACTTTTAATCCTGGATGGGATGAAAATGGCAAGAACATCAAAAAATTTGACGATGTAAGGGTAATTCAAGAAAACATTAAAAAGAAGGGAATACAAGTAATGGGAGAGGCAGATCTTAATTCTAAAGGTCCTGCTGGGATTATGATTACAGACCCTGATGGAAACATGATTTTAATTGATCAACATCGATAAATAAATCTACTTAAAATGACAGACTCTTTAAAAACGAAGCCAATTGTATTGGTCACAGGTGCAAACGGAATGGTTGCGAAGAAACTCGTTGAATTTTTAAGCGATAGTTATTCTTTTCGTTTTCTAACTCGAAAGGCAACTTCCCCGAATCAATTTGAATGGGATATCCCGAATAAAAAGATTGATGTAAAAGCATTTGAAGGAGTTCAACATATCATTCACTTGGCTGGAGCGAATATTAGTGACCGTAGATGGACTAAAAAACAAAAGACAAACATCCTATCAAGTAGAATTGAAAGCGCTCAGCTAATTCTTTCAACGCTAAAAGCATTGAACATGAATTTAGATACGTTCATCTCAGCTTCAGCTGTTGGAATTTACGATTCAAAACCAAGTGAAAAAGTGTTTTCTGAAGAAGATACAAAAGGAAGTGATTTTCTTGCCGAAGTTTGTACAAAGTGGGAAGCATCCGCTCAATCTTTTAAAAATGAGCAGATTGCAAAAAATGTGATAATATTAAGATTGGGTGTAATTCTAGCTAAAAATGAAGGTGCACTTCTAAAACTTACTGCTGTCATCAAAAAAGGCTTAGGTTCAGCTTTAGGAACAGGTAAACAACAGTTTTCGTGGATTCATTTGGAAGACATGGTTCGATTGATTGAATTCTCCTTAACGAAAGAAAATGTTCAAGGTACTTTTAACGCTGTAGCGCCAGAGCATATTTCAAATGAAGAGCTCACGAAAAAATTAGCCCATAAACTGAAAAAGAGACTGTTCTTGCCAAATGTTCCTGCATTTGTTCTAAAATTGATCTTTGGTGAAATGGCATCCGTATTGTTAACAGGAAATAAGGTGTCTCCAAATAAAATCATCGCTGAAGGATTCACTTTTAAATACAAAACGATTGATGAAGCAATTGATGATTTGGTTTGATCTATCTCAGTCGAACAATCTTCAAAAAAGTAAGCCACATGATTTTAATGTCTGTGCTCAAAGATGCATTATCGACATACTTTTTGTTAAGCGCTAATTTAGCTGGCATTACTTCTTCGATGTAGGTTTTTTGGGGGTCGGTTGAGTTACCTAATAATTCATTTTCATTAAAATATTCAATCGAAGCATAATCTGTAATTCCAGGCTTAACGTTTAAAATCTTTCTTTGTTCATCATTGTATAAGTCAACGTATTCTTTTACTTCAGGTCTTGGTCCAACGATGCTCATCTGACCAATTAGTACATTAATGAATTGTGGAAATTCATCCAATTTATACTTCCGAATAAAATAACCTGTTCGTGTAATTCTAGCATCTTTCATCCCAACGGTAAGCTTTCCAGATTTATCAGCATTTTTAGTCATTGTTCTAAACTTAAACAATGAAAAAGGATTCCCTTTAAAACCAATTCGTTGCTGAAAATAAAAGACTCCTCCTCTACTTTCAATTGAAATAAAAAGCGCCAAAATGAGTCCAATTGGAAAAAAGACAATCAAAACACAAAAGGATACTATGACATCGAAAACTCTTTTCACGCCATCACTTTTTCAACACTCGATTTAACTGCAGCAACAACTTTTTTCACTTGATCATCCGTTAAAGTATAATAAACTGGCAATGAAATTTCATTTTGATACTTGTTCCACGTTTCAGGATAATCTTCAATTTTGTAACCTCTCTTTTTATACGCAGTAAGTGTTGGCAAAGGCAAAAAGTGAACATTTACAGAGACATCTTGATCAAAAATCCCCTGCATTATTGCATCCCGTTGAACCTCAGTTGCACCCTTAATTCTTAATTGATACAAATGAAACGATGTTGTTTTAGTATCTGTTGAATGTACTGGAGTAAGTGCCCATTTTTCAGAAGAAAAAGCAGCGTCATATTGTTCAAATATTTCTTTTCTTCGATCCAAATTCTCTTGATATCTTTCCAGTTCAACAAGTCCGATTGCAGCTTGTAAATCGGTCATGTTACATTTAAAACCAGGCTCTTCGACATCATACCTCCAATTTCCTTTTTGTGTTTTAGCCAAAGCATCCTTGTTTTGACCGTGAAGAATCATGGTACAGAATTGCTTGTAAATTTCATCGTGATCAAATGCTTCCGGAAGATTGAAACAAAGCGCACCGCCTTCTGCCGTTGTTAAGTTCTTTACAGCATGAAACGAAAACGAAGTTATATCAGTCAATGAACCCGTTTGTTGACCATTCATTTTTGCTCCAAAACTATGGGCAGCATCGCTAATTACAATAATTCGATTCAATTTTTCTTGAAGCTCATTATTAGCCGAAAACATGCCTTGAATTTCAGAATCCTTAACAAGTTCATTTATTAAATCGTAATCACAAGGAAATCCTGCCAAATCAACTGCGATAATTGCTTTCGTTTTTGGTGTAATTGCCTTTTTAATTGCTTCGATAGAAATGTTAAAGTCATCCGGATTAATATCAACCATTACCGGTTTAGCTCCTGAATGAATAATGACATTTGCACTTGCACAATATGTATATGCAGGCAAAATCACCTCGTCTCCTTCACCTATTCCCCACCACTTAAGAAATACCTGCATTCCCATTGTCCAAGAATTAACAGCAACGGTAGTTTTAGCACCACAATAAGCTGAAATGTTCTTTTCAAATTGTTTCGTTCGAGGTCCGGTTGTAATCCAACCTGATTCTAGTGCAGCAGTAACCTCAGCGATTACTTTTGCATCAATACGAGGGGGTGAAAATGGTATCATAAATAAAATTTTAACGAATTTAGTTATTATTCAAAACAGCGATGAAATCATTTGCAATATTATTGCGATTAAAATGCTCAGTCACATAAGCTCTTGCAGCTACTCCCATTTCAGTAATTTGATTGGGTTCTTTCGCCATTAAACGCATTTTTTCTGCGAGATCATTGCTGTTCTCTGGCTCAAAGAAATAACCCGCTTTTGCTTTGTCGATAAAATGAATTTTGGCTTCTCCATCAACTCCTAACAACAATGCTTTTTGCATGGCTAAAGCTTCAAAAATTTTCGATGGAATTGCCCCTTGAAATAAATCCAATTTCCTTAAAGGAACCAATGCGACATCAACCTCTGCCAGAATACTTGGCATTTCCGATTTTTGAACTGGTGGTAAAAATAAAACATTTGAAAGACCAAGTTCACTGTTGAGCTTTTGCAGATACTCTTTTTCTGGTCCAGCACCTTGCAAAACTATTTTTACATTCGATTCGCTTTCCAGTAATTTTGCTGCTCTTAAAACGGTCTCAAGTCCTTGAGCATGACCAATAATTCCACCATAAAAGAAAACGATGTCTGATTCATGGATGTTATTTCTTAACCTAAAATCATTTTTAGCAATCTTTTTCGGATCGTAAAAATCTAAATCGACACCGTTTGGCAACCAATGAACTTGTGTGTTCGGGAATCGTTCTTTGATGTTATTAACAATTCCCATTGTTTGACCAGTAACTAAAGAGGATCTTTTATAGCATTTCTCCTCTAGTTTGTATGCCATCCTTAACATTTGCTGATTTGAAACTATGCCCATTTTCTCGGCACTTTCTGGCCATAAGTCAGACACATTAAAAATCAACTTTGCATTTAGTTTTTTCGATAAACGCATTGCCGAATATCCTAAGAAAAGAGGTGGCGACTCAACCATTAAAAAATCATACTTTCCTAATTTTCTTCCACGCCAATAGGAAGTCCAAACGAAACTGAAGTAGTTCAGTAAGCGCGGTATGATTTTTTTAGAATTAGAAACAAAAATTTTTGAACGATAGACTTGAACACCATCAATAATTTCTTCTTTTATTTTCCCATTTCGATATGCCTCATCGATAACCATTTTTGGATAATTAGGCATGGCTGTTAAAACATCTACCTTTATTCCTTTTGCTTGAAGTCTCACGGCCAATTCGTGCAATCGATTTTGGGGAGCTCCAACTTCTGGTGGATAATATTGTGTTAAAATTAATATTGATTTATCACTCATAATTATAGCTTATTCACTTCATGATTAATCTTTTGAGACGTTTGATAGGCCACCAATAAACAAATCCAAAAAGTATAAAAAACAATTCCACTTTGTCGTTGCAACATCGATTCAAACAACATATTAAAGCCCAAATTTGCAACCAAGATAATAAGTAACCAATTGCGATGCTTATACCCTACTTTTAATCCATAGAATAGAATGGATAACAGCACGATTAGACCTATAAAACCAATCTCAATAGCTGTTTGAAAATATTGATTGTGCGGGTTTAGACGTTGTTTTGCCAATTCCTTTTGATTCAATTTAGAAAGCCGAGAAACAAGAATATCATCGACATTCCCTGTTCCGACACCTAAGGGATAATCTTTAATGATTTGACCTGAAACAGTCCAAAGAACTAGGCGCGTTTCAGAACCAGACATTGGATATGCTCTTCCTTCAACAAATGCCGTTGGATTTTTTGAATATTCTTTCGCATACCATTTAGCATTGTTCCATTCTCCCTCAATTTGAGGAACGTAAGTCAGCATCATTATGGCTAAAATTGGCATTAAAATCAATGCTCCTAGAACCAATAATTTACCCCATTTTTTATAGACGTAGTAAATGAATGCACCACTGAATAACACCATTATGAATAACACTCCCGCAAGACTCAACGACAAAAAGTGAAAAACAAGAGCTAACAAGAAATAAGGAATGATCCAGAATAAATGAAAACCATTCCATTCTTTTATTTTACCATAAACTGAAATTGAGAGCCCAATGATGAAATAAACCATGAAGTAACTTGGGTGGTGTAAATTAGATATGGAACCCGATACAAAACACCCAACTCCATCTACCGACCTACAATAAAGTGCATTGTTAACACCAATTGTGGCTACAATCACAGTTCCAATAATTAAACCGACACCAGCAGGTTTTATTGAAATTTTTCCACCGGTAGGTATAAAGCTGAAAATTAATGGAAACAGCACAAATGAAAGTTTGTACTCCAAATACTTTGAAGCCAAATCAGAATTATTCGTATACAAACAACCAATTAAATAGACTAAATACAAGCAAAGAAACAATACATTGATTGTCGAAACTTGAAATTTCATTTGTTTTCTAGCAGCGCCAATAATTGCAAACACAAGCGTAAGAACAATAAAAAGTCCAGATAAATTTGGTACGCAAACCATCACCAAAGCTAATAAGCCAAGCAAAAAATTATAAATAGACACAAAATGTTTATCCATTTCTATCTAGTTTTTTGTACAACTTATAAAATTCAGATACACACGCATCTCGCGTAGCCGATTTAGTAATGATCTCATGATTAATCTTGCTACATGCAATTGGATCAATTTTTATTGCCTCACTAAAAGGATTTTTATCTTGGGATTCAATGACACCATTTACACCGTCTTTTACCCATTCTTTTGAAACTTCAATATTAGGAACGACAGGGATACATCCAGCTGACATTGCCTCCAAAACACTCACAGAAGTTCCGTCGCTTTCAGGGATCGATACGTAAATACTTGATTTAGAATAGAATTCCGCATTTTGTCCTGCATTTAACCAGCCAACAAATAAAACATCCTTATTTAATTCTAATTGATTTACCAATTTTTTCAATTCATTGGTGAGCGATCCTGTACCCGCGATTACTAATTTCCAAGTTGGATTTGAGGCTTTAAAATCATTGAAATAGTGGATAATTTCAGGCAATCTATAATTTACTTCGTGCAACCTGTTTGAAAAAATAATTTCTTCCTTTTCAATTGCTTGAATTGGATCAATGCCATATTGCACCAAGTGATATTTATTTTGATTCGGTTCGAGTAATTGCATTTTAGCAATCATATCTTTTGAATCTGCCGTAATTACATGAGATCGGCGTAATGTTTTCGTGACTAAAAACTTGAAAAAACCATTCTTATTCGGCACAACCAAAACATCACTACCCCATGCAGTTGTAACTACCGGTATATTCATTCTACTTGCAATCTTTGTAGCAAAATAAGCCATTCTATTTACCTGATGAATGTGAATAATATCGGGAGAAACAGCTTTTACAAATCGTTTTAAATCTCCATAACTTGATAAAAGTTTTAAGGGATTTAAGCTTCGAAACGAAATCGTTTTTTCCAATTCTATTCCTGAAAAATCACACACTTCTTCAGATGTCAAATAGCAAGCAAGCCCTTTTTTAGAGATAGCACTCACGTATTTTTCAACATGAATTGATTTAGGTCCTATTTGCAATACTTTCATTTCACAGTAAGTTTTACAATTAATTCCTTCAACTTATTCACTTCATTTTTTCGATGGATAGACTCAATATTTTCTTTCGAAGCACATTTTCTTACTCCTTGATTGAAATCAGTGAATGCCAAAGACAATTGCTTTTGAATTTCTGAAACTTCCGAAAACTCAGCAATATATCCACAATCAAATTCCTCAATCATTTTAGCCGCTACATCATCCTTATCTACACATGCTAAAATTGGTTTAGCAGCAGATATATAGTCGAATAACTTTCCTGTATAGACTCCTTTTCTTTCACTTCGCGGATGAACGAACAAATTAAAATCCATTTCATTCATTTTAGTTAACGCTTCAATATACGGAACCTTTGGATGAACAAAAACTTTATCACTTAATTCAGATGGAATGATGAAATTGCTATGAACACCGTATAGGTGTATTTCATAGTTATTAAATTCAGACCTTTGAATTGCATCAAAAAACGTATCTGGCTTAATTTTCCCGTAAAAAGTGCCGAAGTAGCCAATTTTAATTATGTCTTTATTATTCGGTGAATGACCGAGAAATTTTTCAACCAATGCATGATTGTATCCGTTTCTAACTTCACAGAAATTTTGAATCTTCGAACAAATCGTTTTAAAATCGTTTAAAATAGGCTCACTCACTGTTGTCAATGCATCAGCAAATTCGTTCACCAACATTTCAATCGATTGCAGTTTTTGTTTTCGCTTTTCATTGATAAATGGATTTTTAGACATTTCATCACGCATGTCAGCAATCCATTGAACGTTTTGGAATTCTTTTTTAAAATCTACTCCTATGAGGTGCGTCTCTTCCGGACTGAACGAGGTAATAATTGCATCGAATGGTTTTTTTAAATGACTTGATACGAGCTCTTTTTTCGTTCTATTCATCCACTTTTTTAATGGAGAAGAAATAAATTGAGCTAAAACAATTCTGATTCCAGTCTTAACCTTATGCCAAAGGACACCATCTTCTTGTTTGTCTGCAAGACGTTCAAAAATACTGTTTGACTGAATAAAATTCACTTTGACATTTAAATATGAACCAACATATGATTTTGATTGTGTCAAGCTAAAAACTTCAACTTCAAAGTCATCAGACAAATAAGCAGCAAAAGCCTCCATGCGATTGACCGCAACACCATTTTGAGGCGGAAAATAAGTAGTCACCAATGCAATTCTCTTTCTAATCATTCAATCTTGATTTTAGGAGATTTAAATAATTAGTAAGCACATTATCTCTCAGTAAAGTAGCTTTAGCATATTCTATGTTTTTTTGATTTGGAACTAAACCTCGCGATTCAACAAGTTCTTTTACCTGATCGAAACACACTTGGATATTTCCATTTTTCAAATCATAATGATAACAATTCTCAAAAGGGTAACTCCAAATCACTTCACATCCAACACTTAATGCTTGAGAAACAGTTATTGCTTTTCCGTCGTGTTCTGTAAGCCTAATAAAGATTGAGGATTGCTTCATCAACGTCATCAAGGTTGATTCATTTACCCAACCCAAATAACTTACATTATCAAGCATTTGCAGATTTTCTCCATCAGTGCCTACGATTTTAAAATCAACATCTGGATTATTCTCTGCTAATTCGATAATTTGCTTATAACCATAAAAGGATTCTTTCCCCTTTGCTAAATAAGTCAGTACAGATACTTTTTGATACGGATTTGAATTCCCAGTTTTAAAAACATATCCAAACGGGGCATAATTAACTTCAGAAACAATGCCTTTAAGCTCATCTACAAACCAAGGTGCAGAAACTAAATGAGAAGCATAATCAATATACTTTCTATTCAAAGTTCCCTTTGCCAATCGTTGATTTGCTAATAGCACATCTGTTCCATGCCATTGCATAATTAGTTTCTTCTTGTATTTCATAGCCCAATTTAAGGAGCTGCTTTCATCTGAAACACCATTAAAAGAAATCATTGCTTTTGCGAACGGTAATAGACAAATAAATTTGAATTTTGCGAATTTTGATTCGTATGTATTGCAAAAAACGTATGTATTCTCGTCGTCAAACTCATTTAAGTCTGCAACAATATTTTTAGAAAAGTACGGTAATCCGTTAACCAATACTAGCATTTCGCTTTTTTATCAGAGTATAAAACCAATATAAATATGATATTTGAAAGATAGCGAAAACAATACTGTACAAAGTCAATGCTTTCAAAAAGTTCCAACCTAAGCTTGTTGAAACAATCAGAGAGCCGAGTGTTAAAGTATAACCAGCTACTGCAAATAAAAATGCCTTTTTCTGTTGATTCATTAAAATTGGGATACTTGAAATCGGGGAAATGATAAATAACATAAATAATATCGGTACAATTCTTTGCGCATAAGAACCCGCAATTTCCCATTCAGCACCAAAATACCAAGCAAAAATTTGTGGAGCAAACAACAATAAAACAATGATAAAAGGAACTGAAAACGCCATTGAAGTAAATACTGTTTTTTTCAAAATTGGCACAGGACTCACTCCTTGATTCATTGCAGACCCCATTTCTGCATAAAAGATAGACGAGACAGAACTTGTAACTAGAACTATGGGAGCTCTAACATATTTATGCATCATTGCAAAAAGGCCTAATTCAGCAAGACCGAAATAACTTGAAATAATCCAGAACAAAACAAATTGTGTTGCAAATATATCTGTAAATGCATGCAATGAATTAATCATTGGAAAGTCCTTGTATTCTTTAACGGTAGTCTTTATCGTTGTTAAGTTATAACTTGAATACTTAAACTTTGTGTTCATAAAGAATAACAAGACTAAAATTCCAGCTAATTGACTTAATAGCCAACCGTAAATTAAGCCAGATGCACCCCAGCCAATATAGCCGAACAACGCTGCAAAACCATTGTTTACGATTGATTGAGATACTTTTCCAAATGACAATACATTGTATTTTTTATGTCTCAAAACCCAATTATTCAAAATACCCAATAGTCCAAAACTAAAAATGGCTATTGGAATCGTTATTAAATAATCAGCCAATTGAGGACTATCGTATAACCCTTCAAAAAAGTTAGAAAACAACGGGAAAACAAAGCTAAGCAATGATAAAATAACCGTCAAAACCATCCCTGTAAACACAATGTCTTGTGCTTCTTTTTTATCCTTCGAAATTGGAATAGCGAACTCCAACCTTCCAGCTGCTACAATACCTATCATTGAAGCTATCGCAATGTAATTTGCGTAGACAGCAAATTCTTCGGGAGCGAAAAGACGCGTTAGAATTGGAGCAACAAAGAAAGGGATTACCTGACTGATAACATTGCCCGATAACATGGTTAAAAAACTTCTATAATATGCTTTCCCTTCCATTTAAGCACTTTTTAATTTTGGAACAGTAAGCACCAACGTAAAAACTAGTCCTATAAACAAATGATTGATATCTAGATAAAGAAATCCAGAAGAAATAATGGAAGCAAGTCCAAATACAGGCAACAAAAGGACGAACCATAATCCGCCTTTTTCTTTCATAAAGTTTTTAACGAGAAGAATAAACAAAGTGAATAACATGAAAAGCACACCCCAACCAAAAACACCATATTGACTGATTAATTCTAGCGGGTAATTATGTGGACCGATGACAGTATCTGTGGGATGAAGCACCATTTTATTGGCATGACGTTCACGAAACTGACCTGGTCCAATACCGAGTATGGGAGATTCCTTCACAAATTGAAACCCATTCAACATTAAATTCATTCTAACTTTCGAAGAATTTAAATAATCAGGTGCGGCTGTTGTATCTTCAACAAAACGATCAGCAAACCTTTCTTGTAAATCCCAAGGCTCACCTAAATACTTCGGACCCAAATCAACTTTATTATTCAAAAAAAGTAAAGCAGTAAAAACAAAACCAAGTATAATTACACCTAAATTGAAATTCGCTTTTCGCTTAAATAAGTCAATAAAAATTACCAAAACACTCGTTAAAATAATCATTCCAGCGATCACAGAACCTATTCTTCCACCAGAAATATCTGCAAAGAAAAAACCGATTATCCCTAATAAAAGAGCAATCCAATTATTAAATACAGAAGCTCTATTTAAAACAATAAACAAGATTGAAATCAGCAAGTAATGTTGCACATAATCATTGGGATTATCATAAACAAAACTAGGGGCATAAAAGAGAGCCGTAACTTCTGGTATATTGTATAATTTGTCTGTAAATGTACCTTGAAAATGAATTCCGGTTAAATATTCAAAAATGCCAAAAAGCAAAATAACAATTAGAATAAATCCTGTTCCCTTTCTGAAGATTTCTAGAAATGTCGGACGTTTCAGCTCATAAAAACTAGCTATGCAGATAAAAACATATAAAAATTGCATAAACAAACTTCGTATATCGAATTTCCAATTGGCATTGCGTTCATTTAAAAATCCCCAGAACAAAGCGACCAATAACCAAAGACCAAAAAATGCGATTATCAATAATGAAATTTTATTCCATTTTAAAACAGACTTTGCTAAAACGCCAGTAAGGATAATTGTAAGAATGAAATTAGGGTAAATCGAAAGAAAACCAAGGGATAAAGCACCTACTTTCGCTCCGAATGGCAAAGTTACAAGCCACAGCACTAACAACACCTTAATTAGGTGATTTGAAGATGACGACTCATCTGTAGAAATATTCTTAGGATACAATTTTAAAGAAAACATATCTGAAAACTAAAATGGCCTCCAAAGTTTGAAGGCCATTGAATAATTTTTATTTCGCGTAATTCACAGCTCTTTTCTCTCGAATGAGCGTTACTTTTACTTGACCTGGATAAGTCATTTCAGTTTGAATACGTTGAGAAATTGTAAATGATAACTCATCCGCTTGTGCATCCGTCACCTTTTCTGCTTCAACCAATACTCTTAATTCTCTTCCGGCTTGGATAGCATATGCATTTGATACTCCATCATAAGCTAATGCTAAACCTTCAAGTTCCTTAATTCTTTTAATGTAAGACTCAACCATTTCACGTCTAGCTCCTGGTCTAGCTCCTGAAACAGCATCACAAACTTGAACAATAGGAGAAATCAATGTTGTCATCTCTACCTCGTCATGGTGAGCTCCAATTGCATTACAGATATCCGGTTTCTCGCCGTATTTCTCAGCCAATTTCATTCCTAAAATAGCGTGAGGTAATTCAGGCTCTTCATCTGGAACTTTACCGATATCATGTAATAGACCAGCTCTTTTAGCAGCTTTCACATTTAAGCCAAGCTCAGCAGCCATGATTGCACATAAATTAGCAACCTCACGTGAGTGTTGTAATAAATTCTGTCCGTATGATGATCTATACTTCATTCGACCGACCATTCTAGTTAATTCAGCATGTAATCCATGAATTCCTAAATCGATACATGTTCTACGGCCAGTTTCTGCGATTTCCTCCTCTAGCTGTTTTCTTGTTTTAGCAACAACCTCTTCAATTCTTGCAGGGTGAATTCTACCATCAGAAACCAATTGGTGTAATGCCAAACGAGCTATCTCTCTACGAATTGGATCAAAACAAGATAAAATAATCGCTTCAGGAGTATCATCTACGATGATTTCAACACCCGTTGCTGCTTCAAGAGCACGAATATTTCTTCCCTCACGACCGATAATTCGACCTTTAACTTCATCCGATTCAATATTAAACACAGAAACAGAATTTTCAACAGCTTGTTCCGTTGCTACTCTTTGAATTGTTTGAATAACAATTTTTCTTGCTTCTCTATTGGCATTTAATTTTGACTCCTCAATAATTTCATTAATATGAGCCATCGCACTTGTTCTAGCCTCGTCTTTTAACGATTCCATTAAGCTTGATTTCGCGTCTTCAGCAGACATCCCACTAATTTTTGATAATTCAGTAACCGTTTTTTGGTGCTGTTTATCTAATTCAGAATGTTTCACTTCAAGAGCAACCATTTTAGCCTCTAAAACTTCCTTGTTTTTTTCGATGCTTTTCTCTTTACGACTAACTTCTTCTATTTTTTGAGATAGTGTTTTTTCTTTCGCTTTTGATCGATCTTCAGCTGATTGAAGTTTTCTTTCACGATCTTTCATTTTTGTTTCGTGCTCTTCTTTCAACTTCAAGAAACGTTCCTTTGCTTGAAGCATTTTTTGCTGTTTCAAGTTTTCACCTTCTTTTTCAGCATCTTTTACGATTTGCTCCTTTCTGCTTTTCAATAATACTTGTTGCACAACAAAAGCGGCAATTGCTCCTATTACTGCTCCAATAATTCCAAATACGATACCCATAATAAATTCATTTAAATTAAATTATAAGCGCTTAACAAATAGAAAAGGAAAATTGATTTAAGAATTCAGATCATCCGAAAGCTGGCTTAGTTTCGCCTCTATTTCTGAGTAATCTGGTTGAACAGCTTCATTTTTACTGGCATTTTCTGACTTCCCTGCCAATTGCAAAGCTGTCATTGCTAATAAATCTTGCATGTCCTTCACAGCATAATTTTCTTTAAGCATCTTTATGGATTTATTTATATCCTCTGCAGCTTTTAAAACGCGCTCTTTCTCTGTCTCATTAACAGAAAGAGGATACGTTCTCCCACCTACAACTACTTTAATAGAAAGCTTAGCCATGCCCTATTTCTTTAACTGCTTAATGCAGTATTCAATTTCATTTACTAATTCATCGATCTCTTCATTCGAAATTTTATTTTCCGAATCAACAGATGCGCTTTTTAAAACCGCCTTATTTAAATCAGCATTCAATCCCGTTATTTTTAGTTCTAAATCTGCAACCATGTTATTTTGGTCCATCAATTCAGCCTTTAAACGCGCGATTTCATTTGCTAATTGTTCTGTCTTCAATTTTTCTTCCAACAATAGCTCTTTCGAACGAATTGCCTTCGCACGAATTGTATCAATTAATTGGTTTACTTTTTCTGACATATAAACGACTTATATTACAAAAATAGCATTGTATTCTCACAAACAATATTTTTTTGCCTGATTCTTGCTGTTATTTATCAAAAACGTATTTTTGATAAATGAAAAATCTCCTTATATCACTATCCTTCGCTGTTATTTCTGTAAGCAATTTAAATGCTCAAACTAATTATCATTCTCCTTTAGGTATTCCATTGGTACTGTCAAGTAATTTTGGTGAATTACGCCCAAATCACTTTCATATGGGAGTAGATTTTAAGACGAATCTAAAAACTGGTTACCGCCTTTATGCGATTGAAGAAGGATTTGTTTCTAGAATTAAGGTTTCACCATACGGTTATGGGAAGGTTGTTTACATCGATCATCCAAATGGTATGACAAGTGTTTATGCTCATATCAGTGAATTTAAAGGTGCTGTAGATTCCATTGTAAAACTAACTCAAGAAAAAGAACAGAATTTTGAAGTTGAAATCTTCCCTAAAAAAGATGAAATCAAAGTTGAAAGAGGTGAAGTCTTTGCCTTATCCGGAAATTCAGGCAGTTCAACTGCTCCGCATCTTCATTTTGAAATTCGTGAAACAATTACGGAGCATGCCTTAAATCCACTGATGTTTGGGTTTGATATTGCCGACAATAAAGAACCTGAATTAAGAGGTGTGAAGCTATATTCAATAACTAAAAACGGTTATCGTTTTCCTGGTAAAGAACTCACAAAATTAATTGTAAAAGGAAAATACGGTTACTATATCGGTGGAGATGCGATTGAGGTTCCTGCAAATTATTTAACTCAATCAGGAGGTCTAGGTTTGGCTTTTGACGTGATCGATCGATTAGATGGAGCTTCGAACCAATGTGGACTTTACGGAAGTTACTTAATCATTGATGGTGACACGTTGTTTAGTCAAGCGATTGATCGAATTCCTTTTGAGTCGACAAGATATGTGAATTGCCATAAAGATTATGAAGCATACAACTCACTTAGACGAAAATACCACAAGTCTTTTAAAACAACCGAAAACGACTTACCCATTTATGGTTCATATGGAAACGGACTAATTAATGCAAAACCGGGGCAGGAATTGAATGTAGAATACATTGCTTTTGATGTAAAAGGCAACCAAAGCAGCATTAAATTCACGCTAAAAATTGCCGCAGGTGAAATGAGTAATGAAGATGTGCTTTTCACGACAAAAAACCAACTTCATCCTCAAGAAGAATACACTTATTCCTCTGAGTCAGCTCAACTTGAATTCCCTAAAAAATCTGTTTACGAACCAATTGAATTGAATTGGGCTAAATTAGATTACAGTATTTTATCACCATCAACACCAGTAAACGTACCATTTACAATCAAATGCAAAGTAAAGGGTGAGTTAGATGGTAAACATTACTTTGAAGTGGCAACGGGTGGTTCAAACAGAGCATTAGAGATTAAGTACGAAGACAATTGGGCTGTTGCTGAGTCCAAATATTATGGCCCCTATTCACTTAAGCGTGATGAAACTGGACCAACTGTTTACCCTGTGAATTTCACTAACTCAACAACATTTATTTCTAAATCGACACTTGTTTGGAAAATTACAGACAGAGGAATTGGGATAAAAGACTACGATCTTTTTATTGATGACCAGTGGCATTTACTTGAATATGAATCAAAAGGAGATTACATTACCTTTTCTATACCTGCCAATTTTTCGGGTACTAAAAACATTCGTATCATTGCCACAGATGCTTGCGGCAACGATACGAAATGGGAAAAAGAAGTTACTTTTAAATAATTACGCTTGCGTAGTTGGTGTTCCAAAATTCATTGGGGGCATTTGCGGTGTGTTACCTGTGTCAATTGCTCCGAAAGTTGCTTCGTATTTACTGATATTATCTTGTAAAGCTTCCATTAAACGCTTCGCGTTTTGAGGTGTCATGATCACTCTTGAACGTACACGCCCTTTTGGCAATCCTGGCATCAACTGAACAAAGTCGTTGATAAATTCGCTGTGTGAATGTGTAATGATAGCTAAGTTTGAATATACTCCGTTTGATACTTCCTCAGAAAGTTCAATATTTACTTGATTGTCATTTTTATTTTCCATGTACCAAATTTACAAAAGAGATTGGTTTTTCATAAACAAAAAAAGGTCGTCTTTTCAGACGACCTTTTCTATTTAGCAAGAATAACTTATTCTGCTGTCATTTCTTCTAGCTTCTCTTTCGATCCAACTAGGACTTTTTGAAAGTTACGAACTCCTGTTCCAGCTGGAATTAGGTGTCCAACGATTACGTTTTCTTTCAATCCAAGTAAATGATCTACTTTTCCTGAAATAGCCGCTTCGTTAAGAACTTTCGTTGTTTCCTGGAAGGATGCTGCAGAAATAAACGATTGCGTTTGAAGTGAAGCTCTTGTAATTCCTTGTAATAAAGGAGTAGACGTTGCAGGAATTGCATCTCTCGACTCAACACCTTTTTTGTCTTCTCTCTTCATTTGAGAATTTACATCTCTTAATTTACGTGCAGTAACAATTTGTCCTTCACGTAACTCAGATTCACCTGCATCAACAACCACTTTCATTCCGTAGATTGCATCGTTTTCTTCGCTAATATCCGCTTTATGCACTGATTGTCCTTCAAGGAATTTAGTATCCCCTGCATCAACAATAATTGCTTTAAGCATCATTTGACGAACGATTACTTCGAAGTGTTTGTCATTAATTTTCACCCCTTGTAAACGGTATACCTCTTGAATTTCATTTACGATGTACTCTTGTACTTTCGTAGGACCTTCAATGTTAAGGATATCGTTTGGAGTAATAGCACCAACAGATAACGGTTGACCCGCTCTAACAAAGTCATTCTCCTGTACCAAGATGTGTTTCGATAAAGAAACTAAGTACTTACGTACTTCACCAGTTTTAGAAGTAATTTGAATCTCTCTGTTACCACGTTTAATTTTACCGTATTCAGCAACACCATCAATTTCAGACACTACTGCCGGGTTAGAAGGGTTACGTGCTTCAAATAATTCAGTTACACGAGGAAGACCCCCTGTAATATCCCCAGACTTACCAGCCTTACGAGGAATTTTCACAAGAATTTGACCTGCTTCAACTTTTTCACCATCTTTTACAGAAATATGCGCATCTACCGGTAAGTTATACTCACGTGTAACCTCTTTAGACTTGCCATCCATGATGTGAATTGCAGGATTTTTCTTTTTATCTCTAGATTCTGTAATTACTTTTTCAGTAAATCCAGTTTGCTCATCGACTTCTTCACGGAAAGTAATTCCTTCAATAACGTTGTCGAATACAATTTTACCCGAAACCTCAGAAATAATTACCGCGTTATATGGATCCCATTTACAGATAACATCACCTTTTTTCAGTTTCGCTTTCGCTTCAACAAGGATTTCAGAACCGTAAGGAATGTTACCCGTCATTGAAATGTTTCCTTTTGAATCAATCAATTTAAATTCAGCTGAACGTCCAACAACAACTGTTGCATTTTCACCATCTTTATTTTTTCTTTCGATTGTTCTTAATTCATCGATTTCAATCGTACCAGCAGTTTTTGCTTTTAAATCAGATTCATCAGCAATGTTCGATGCAGTACCCCCAACGTGGAATGTACGAAGTGTTAACTGTGTACCAGGCTCTCCAATTGATTGAGCGGCAACTACACCAACAGAATCTCCAATTTGAGCATCTCTGTGAGTAGAAAGATTACGTCCGTAACATTTAGCACAAACTCCTCTTCTCATTTCACACGTTAATACAGATCTGATTTCAACTTCATCAATATCGGCTGCAGTAATTGCATCTGCGATATCTTCTGTAATTAATTCACCAGCTGCAACGATTAACGCATCCGTTTCTGGGTGGAATAAATCTTGAACAACTGAACGACCTAAAATACGGTCATATAATGGTTCAACAATCTCATCATTTTTCTTCAAAGCAGTAGCAACAAGACCTCTTAATGTACCACAATCAAATGAATTGATGACAACATCTTGAGCAACGTCAACCAATCTACGAGTTAAGTAACCAGCATCCGCCGTTTTCAAGGCAGTATCGGCAAGTCCTTTACGCGCACCGTGAGTAGAAATAAAGTACTCAAGGATAGAAAGACCTTCTTTAAAGTTAGATAAAATTGGATTTTCAATAATATCTTGAGAAGATGCTCCTGATTTTTGAGGTTTCGCCATCAATCCACGCATACCTGAAAGCTGACGAATTTGCTCTTTCGAACCACGGGCTCCAGAATCGTACATCATGTAGATTGAGTTGAATCCTTGCATGTCATTTTTCAATTGCTCCATCAAAGTGTGAGTCAATCTAGAATTCGTATGCGTCCAAATATCAATGATCTGATTGTAACGCTCATTGTTAGTGATAAGACCCATGTTATAGTTACCCATAACGTCTTTCACTTCTTCCTCAGCTTTATTTACAAGAACTTCTTTTTCCTTTGGAATAATAATATCATCAAGGTTGAATGACAATCCACCTCTAAAGGCCATATCGTATCCAAGTTCCTTAATATCATCCAAGAATTGAGCAGTTCTTGCAGTTCCACAAACTTTTAACACACCACCAATCATATCTCGAAGAGCTTTCTTCGTCATGACATCATTAATGTATCCCGCTTGATTAGGAACTTTTTCATTAAACAGTACTCGACCACAAGTAGTCTCAACCATTTGAAGAACAGACTCTCCATTTTCATTTAAGTCGTAAGTACGAACTTTAATATGAGCATGTAAATCTAATTTTCTCTCGTTATGTGCAATGATAACTTCTTCAGGAGAGTAGAAAGTTCCACCTTCACCTTTAACGATATCATCACCCATTGTTACTTTACCTTTCGTAATGTAGTAAAGACCCAAGACCATATCCTGAGATGGTACTGCAATAGGAGCACCATTCGCTGGATTCAAAATATTATGAGAAGCCAACATTAACAATTGAGCTTCCAAAATTGCAGCATTACCTAATGGTAAGTGAACCGCCATTTGATCCCCATCAAAATCGGCATTGAAGGCTGTTGTTACCAACGGGTGCAAACGAATTGCCTTTCCTTCAATTAATTTTGGTTGGAATGCTTGGATACCAAGTCTGTGAAGCGTTGGGGCTCTATTTAAAAGAACAGGATGTCCTTTCAAAATGTTTTCCAAAATATCCCAAACAACTGGCTCTTTTCTATCAACAATTTTCTTTGCAGATTTTACTGTTTTAACGATACCACGCTCAATCATCTTACGAATGATAAACGGCTTGTAAAGTTCAGCTGCCATATTTTTAGGCAATCCACATTCATGCAATTTCAAATCTGGTCCAACAACAATTACCGAACGTGCAGAATAATCAACACGTTTTCCCAGTAAGTTTTGACGGAAACGACCTTGTTTTCCTTTCAATGAATCAGAAAGAGATTTTAACGGTCTATTAGATTCAGTTTTAACTGCAGAAGATTTTCTTGAGTTATCAAACAATGAATCAACAGACTCTTGCAACATACGTTTCTCATTACGCAAGATTACTTCTGGCGCTTTGATTTCGATCAATCTTTTCAAACGATTGTTACGTATAATAACTCTTCTGTATAAATCATTTAAATCTGACGTTGCAAAACGACCACCATCAAGAGGAACTAACGGTCTTAATTCTGGTGGAATAACTGGTACAACTTTAACAATCATCCATTCTGGACGATTCTCAATTCTTTGTTGAGATTCACGCATAGATTCAACAACCTGAAGTCTTTTAAGAGCTTCATTTTTACGCTGTACCGAAGTCTCTGTGTTTGCTTGGTGACGTAATTGGTACGAAGTCTCATCAAGGTCCATTGATTTAAGCAAATCATAAAGTGCTTCTGCACCCATTTTTGCAATAAATTTATTTGGATCTGCATCTTCAAGGTATTGATTCTCTTTCGGAAGAGTATCTAAAATATCAAGATATTCTTCCTCTGTTAAGAACTCCAAACGAGTCAATTCACTATCATCAAGAGCTTTAGCAATACCAGGTTGGATTACTACGTATCTTTCATAATAAATGATTTGATCCAACTTTTTAGTTGGCAAACCTAACAAATAACCAATTTTATTTGGAAGAGATCTAAAGTACCAGATATGCGCAACAGGAACCACAAGAGAAATGTGCCCCATACGCTCTCTACGAACTTTCTTTTCTGTTACTTCTACACCACAACGGTCACAAACGATTCCTTTATAACGGATTCTTTTGTATTTACCACAATGACATTCGTAATCTTTAACAGGTCCAAAAATTCTTTCACAAAATAAACCATCTCTTTCAGGTTTATATGTTCTATAATTTATTGTTTCCGGTTTAAGTACCTCACCACTTGACTTTTCCAAAATTGTCTCAGGAGACGCTAATGAAATAGTTATCGTATTGAAGCTACTTTGATTTTTCGGTGTTTCTTTTCTGTAAGCCATAAGATTTACTTATTTTCTTAATTCAACAACTGATGATTAGTCCATAGATACATTGAGACACAATCCTCTCAACTCGTGTAACAATACATTGAACGATTCAGGAATTCCAGGTTCTGGAATATTATCTCCTTTAACAATCGCTTCGTATGCTTTAGCACGACCCATTACATCATCAGACTTAACTGTCAAGATTTCTTGTAGGATATTTGCAGCTCCAAATGCTTCAAGAGCCCAAACCTCCATTTCTCCAAATCTTTGACCTCCAAACTGCGCTTTACCACCAAGAGGTTGTTGCGTAATAAGAGAGTATGGTCCGATAGAACGCGCGTGCATTTTATCATCAACCATGTGAGACAGTTTCAACATATAGATAACCCCTACAGTTGCAGTTTGATGGAAACGTTCTCCTGTTCCACCATCATATAAATATGTTTTTCCTGATTTAGGCACTCCTGCCTTTTCAGTCCAAGCATCAATTTCAGAAGGATGTGCACCGTCAAAAATTGGAGTAGCAAACTTAACTCCTAATTTTTCACCTGCCCAACCAAGAACCGTTTCATAAATCTGACCTAAGTTCATACGAGAAGGTACCCCAAGTGGGTTCAACACGATATCAACTGGTGTTCCATCTTCAAGGAAAGGCATATCTTCTTGACGAACGATGTTCGCAACAATACCTTTATTTCCGTGACGACCGGCCATTTTATCTCCAACTTTCAATTTACGTTTCTTAGCAACGTAAACCTTAGCCATTTTGATAATTCCAGCTGGAAGCTCATCTCCTACAGAGATATGGAATTTTTTACGTTTGTACGTCCCCAACAAATCATTTGACTTAATGTTGAAGTTATGAATAACTCGTCCAATCAATGTATTTAAATGACCTTCCGCTGTCCAATTAGATGGATTAACGATAGCGTAATCAATAGCGGCTAAATTCTTTAAGTTGAATTTTGTTCCTTTCTTGA
>Ga0102814_10000635_pt1 | contig 25272 bp, 24 predicted proteins | sample ColrivemetaGS741_FD_79112 | JGI IMG/M metagenome (GOLD analysis project Ga0102814, IMG submission 79112) | Estuarine microbial communities from the Columbia River estuary - Flood tide ETM metaG S.741 | ecosystem: Environmental > Aquatic > Marine > Intertidal zone > Estuary | place: USA...
ACTACCCGAGATGTTTGCTCTAACATCTGGTTCTACGTGAATTACAAAATCTATACTTTCAAAAGGACTGCTAGTATGATCGCTTAAAACTTGCAAATTACCTGTGTAGTCCATTGCTACACTATTATCTAATAAAGTGTATTTGTGTGTTATTGTTCTAGCAGTATCTCCACTTTGATTACTACCTACATTTACAGTTGTAATTGTACCATCGCCAAAGTCCCATAGATAACGTGTTCCGTATGTACTATAGCTTCCTATAGTTGCTTCAGTGCCATTAGTAAATGTTACTGTTAATCCGTTATTTGATTCTTCGTTAATACCTGTTGTAATGTCTGATGTTGCATCTGGTGTATGTGTGTCATAAATTTTATAACTTGCATCATCATCTAATGGAAGTAATGATGGCGTAGCTGTGCTATGACTGTCTAATGTTAGTGTAACGGTTCTTTGCACTTCTTGTTGTGTGCTAAGAGCAAATGTGTGGGCTATACGTCCTCCGCCTACGCCACCTGCTACACTATCTAAGTTAATAACATCATCTGCGGAACCATCTGCCCAATCCCATGTGTATTGAATTACTGCTCCTGATGTGTTAGTTGTTGTATTTTCAAAATAGACAGTATCGCCATCATCCCAATATGTAATTGCGTTGCCACCAGTTGGTGCATCGTATACTACAAATGAAACGGCTGGATCGCCTGTGAAGATTGTAATATAATCTTCTCTTAATTTTTGTGCTGAGCTACCGGCACCTGTTCCTGTGTTATTAAATGCTGTAACATTTACATCAAAGGGACTACCGGTGTTAGTTGCGTATGTGTGAGTTGGTGTTGAATCTGTTGTTGCAGTTGTTGTGTTTCCATCACCCCAATCAATTGTATATCTATTTGGGTCGCCAACAGTACTAATGGTTAATGTTGCAGTTAGTCCTGCTCCACCTGTTACTATATCAGAAACAAAATCTACAGACTTAACATAAGCATTTATTCTTATGTTTTCAATAATCTCTAAAACAGAAGCAGTATCGGCATCGCCGCCTGCATCAACATTTGATATTGCTGTTTCTAAAAATACTTTTGTAACAAGATCTTGGGCGTCAACTGGGTCTGATGCATTTTTTACGATCTTAGCGGAGACATCAATATTATTTGAAGCACCTGCATCTAATATTAGGTCAGATTCAGATTTAATTTTATCTGCCTGATGATTTATGTTTATAGCCAACTTCTTCTATTCCTCACAATTTCGCCGCTCTTGCGTTTTTGTATTTAACGTTTTAAAATCTTAGTATATTAAGATATACCAGGACTTCCAAAACTAGAAGTAATAGACCAGCCAGCACTTGTGTATATCATTGTTGCACTTTGAGCCACTGTTGTAAACGATATACTTGTACCATTTAAAAATGTATCTGGGGTAATAACTATTGTACCAGTCGGTGTTGCAATTGCAACAATTGTTTTTGTTTCACCTTCAATACCGTTTGCCAAAGACAATGTTGTAGAGGTGCTTCCGTCTATATAACTTATACCTGATGTATTTAGACTTGCTGCGTTTGTGACTGATGTAGTTATTGTAACTAATTTTTGTAAATACTGAACGTTCCATGGATTGGTTGCACTACCTAAGTTATACTGTATTCCTGAGCTTACATTAGGTAAAACATCGCTACTGACATTAGCATTTATTGTGATAGAAGCGTTACCGTTGCCTAACGAAATAATATCGCCGTTTACAAGTAATGTACCGCCTACATAGAGATTACCTTCTGTATATGTTCCACCCTTGACATGTAGAGCTGCGCCTACAGGATCAACAGGTGATGCGGTAACGTCTAATGCGTTAGTGCTTTCTATAACTAGTGTTCCAGAATCTGGGTTAATGTGTGATGACATAATACTTTCTTCCTACTACTTCCTTTATTATATATGTATTTATCAAAGACAAACCTTTTTGGCTGCTCAAAGAAAAAGACGCCTAAGCGCCTCTAGGATGTATAAGCAAAATAGGTAGGATTCGGTTATACCTACAACCCCATAACACAGATACCATCTGAAATAAGGGAGCCAAGTTCCGCTCGGTAGAGCAATGTGACTCAGCGTATTTCTACTACCAAGCCTGGGTACCACCCCTAACTTGCCAAGTTCGACCCTCTGGTAAAGGCCTCTTCCTTGCACTATAAACAAAAGCTAATTATTCTTTTGTTGCTATGTACTTAATATACAACATATTTGTATAAAGGTCAACCTTTTTTTTTAAAAAAAATTAATCTTTAGTCAAAAAAATAGGCCCCGAAGGACCTATTTTAGTATTTCTTGTTATTTACAAATATTATGCAAAAGCCAAGTTAGCGCCTACAACATCAATTTTCGCTAAGTAGTCAGCTGCGTTACCAAGTGATGAAGCCTGGTTGTTTAGCTCAACATAACCATAACGTGTCATGAATGACACTGTTGGTTCGAAAGTTGATGGATCTAGTACTGTGCCTGAAGACATTAATGGAATGTATGGGCAATAGAAAGCTGCCGCATCAATTTCACCGTCGCCTTTGTAGCCAACTAGTACTGGAGCTGAATCGCTCGCATACTGGTCAACAAACACACGCATAGTTCCGTTTAAAGTACCAACAAATTTAGTGTTAGTTGGAGCTTCAAATGGTCCTTCAGTTGTTCTTGCGAACGCTGAAGTTGTCGCACTTTGTAGTACAGTTAACATAGTTGGTGAAATCACCACATAGTTACCTGCGCCACGTCTTGTGCGTGCTGCAATTAGGTTAGCTGCTCTGTTGATTTGAACTGCCAATGCTGCGTGAGTATCACCAACAAAAGTTGTTGTGTGCTTCGCTGCAATCGCTGTTTGATCAAAAGTATCTGTAGCCGCGCCTGCTAATGAACGTAATGAACCAATTACTTCTTGGTCGATTTCAGCAGTAATCTCTTGTGCAAGTGCTTGCATGATTTCTGCTTCAACATCTAAGCCGTGCATTGAATTAGCATCTTGTGCCGCTTCAAATGTCCAACGTGCTGATAATTTACGTGTTTTTGCTTCAACAGTTTGTTTCAATACTTGGATTGAAAGTTTACGACCTGCTTCTGCTTCTAGAGCTGAAGTTGAAGTCGGTCCACCTGTTGCTGCGTCACCTGAGTAACCTTTTGCAATTGCGAAAGGAGATAGTGCTTCATCACCAGCTGTTACACCAGCTGCTGTTTGGCCATATCTTACTCTTAAAGTGTGGATTTGTCCTACTGGACCTGTCATAGGTTGTACACCTACTAGTTCGTTCGCGATAACTGTTGGCATAACACGACGAATAACTGGAAGAATCACTTTGTTTAGTGATGCTACGTTACCTGCCATTGTGCTACCAGCTGCGGCTGATTCTGAAAGATAGCTCTTAGTGTTTTCTAGAACTGACTCCATAACAACCTTTTTGTTACCTGTTAAACCATCTGTAAGGGCGTCTTTAGTTACAGCCCAATTTTCAAATAGATTCTGTGTCATTTGGAATTCTCCTTAGTTGATTCCTGCTAACTTTTTAAGGTTAATAATTTCGGCTTCATTTGCAGTTTCATTTGCAGTTGCTGCCTTGTTACCGGTAATCACAGTCTTCTGTGATTCTGTTAGTTTTTGTGATTTAACTGGGCTTGATTCATTTAATACTGTTGGTAAGTATTTGTTGAATTGAGCTTTTAGTTTACTTGTGCTTACGCTTTCAAGTAAGTTGTTCATTAATTCACGCTTATCTTTAGATAGTGGAGACATTAGTTCAGTCATAACTGACTCACGCTCACGGCTTTCATTAATTTTAGTAACTTTATTAGTTTCTATAATAATTTTTGCCTCTCTATCTGCAATTTCTTTTTGCGATTCTTCAATTTGAATCTTCGCATCTGAAAGTTCTTTTGAAAGTTTAGAAATATGTGTTCCTTCAGCTATATGTGAACTCATAAACTCAGCTGCAAAAGTTTCGAACAGTTTACGTCCAAACATATTTTCTTTTGCTTGCTTTATATCTTCTTTCAATGTACCTAGTTCTGTTGATAACGTTGTATCTACAATACTAGCTAATTTAGTTGAAGCTTTGTCAATGAAATCAGTTTTAGCTTGATTAATCATTTCTTTACCTTCTGCAACAAGTTTTACCTTTTGTTCAATAAGGTCTTTCTTGTCACTATGGAATTCATTAAGTTCTGAAGTAAGTTGTTCCATCACAAAATCTTCTAGCTTCTCAAAGTTGCCTTCTTGTAGCTTTCTGTCTTTGCGTAGTTCTGTAATTTCCTTGTTAAGTGTTTCCATAACAAACTTATCAAGTATTTCTGCATGTTGCGAAATTTGGCGTTTATACTCAACTTGAGCTTCTACTGCCGCTTTTTTGTCCGCTGCAAATTCTTTCAATTCGGTATTAATCGTATCTGATACCATGGCATCTAGTGCTTCCACCATTGATGTCTTATCAGTTTCGTACCTGTTAGCGAATTCTTCACGTAATTCAGCAGTGATCTCTTCTCGAGCTTCTGTTAAACGTTCTTCCCATGCTTCTGAAAGTGTTGAACGCACTTCCTCAGAAAGGACTTCGGAACTTAGGAGTTGTTCTATTGCATTATTAGCCATTTAGCTTCTCCTAATGTTTAGTTTTTCAATGAACTTTAATACTTCCTTCTGGAGGTATTGATTTGCTATTGTGTCGTCTTTTACTGCGGTTGCAACATCCAATAAAATATTACCACGGTGTCCATTCATGATCTGCTCATATAGAGGATCTGGATATGCATCCGGGGCACTTGGATTAGCAACAATATCAACAGTTTGTATTTCAAAATCACTGACATTACCGCTTTCTGCTACATTACCACTACCTCTTGACGAAACGCCAAGTTTTACTCCATTTTCTAAAAGGGTTTTACAAATATTTCCCATTGGAGTAGGTAACAGTTTTAAACGACCATAACCGTCTTGGCCGTCCATCCACATTTTTTCAATCATGTGAGATACACGGTCCAAATTGACTTGCAAATCATCTGGATGATCTGCTTCGCCTAATACTGAATAACCAGTTTCAATTTTTTCTTGTATTGCCTTAACGGCTCTCGAAATTTCTGTAACTGGATAAACTCTACTATTTTGATTACGCTTGTCACCTTGTACAAAGATACCTTGCATAAACAAGTTTTTACCTTCCTGATCTGACTCAGTAATGATTTTTGCTTGATCGAATGATAGGTTCTCTTTAAGTGTAAGCATAATTAGTTAGCCTTGCCTTTTTTCTCAGCGCCGTGTCCTTTAGTCTCTGCTGATAATTTTGCACCATCACCTGGGTGAGTTACATTCATATCTTTTGCAGCGTCTGTTAGACCTTTGCTTGCACCGTCTCCAGATTTTTTAGACATATCAACTGCTTTACCGCCCATGTCGTTTTTACCTGCAACTGGTGATGATTTACCATCATCGCCTGCTGGCATATCAACTGGGTGTATTGCACCGTCTTTGCCTACTTTATCTAAAGATGCCGCTTCTTCAAGTTCTTCTGCTTCATCATCTGAATCTGAATCAGCTTCTTCATATACTGATTCTTCCATTTCTGGTTCCATGTCCATTTCTGGTTCCATTTCTGGTTCCATTTCTGGCATAGCTTCTTCTTCTGAATCGCCCATAACTTTGGCAAATTCTGCTTTAAGATCTGCTAGTGCGTCTTCGACGTTTACTAACTTATCTTCAATTTCTTCATGCTCTTCTTCGTGTGCTGATTCTTCACCATCACCATCAAAGTCCATGTCGCCATCTTCATCTGATAATTCCATTTCAGCTTCTGGGTCGCTTAGATCTGATTCAGGAGCGTCTTCGCCGTCTTCGTCTTCACCGTACATTTCTTCTGCTTCGATTTCTTCATCATCTTCTTCGATGTCGTCAATAAAGTCGTCAGCTTTTTCTCCGCCGATCGCTTCATCTATTTCTTCTTCTGCAACTTCATCTTCAACAACTTCGTCAGCTTCGACTAGGTCATTCCAGATTTCACGTGCTTTTTCTACGAATGCTTCGTGTAATAGATCCGATGCTTGTGCTTCTTCACCATTAACTAGGCTTTCAATTACTTTAATATAACGTTCGCGAGTACTCATTTGACATTCTCCTTTAAAGGTTATAACATGTGTATTTAGTCTTGGCATAGAGCAAGATGTCTTAAATACAAAAAAAACCGCGGTTTTGATGCCACGGTTAGGGTTTTGTGCATTATAAGTGTATATTACTTACTATGCTTCGGGGCTAGCGCCGTACTGTAGTTGCACATCTTCTACTTTATCTGCATGCTCACTACGAGTCATTTCGCGTCTATTACGCATTTTGTTTAGATGTTTTAGTGTCAATTTAGGTCTACGAGTATCATCCTCGTCCCATTTATTGAAGTTATCATCTTGTTCGTTTTGTGCTAATTCATTAAATCGCATCGTCTGGTACTCCTGTATCTCCACCTGCGGCATCGCCACCGTCTGTTGGTAGATCATCTAATCCTTCGTCTCCGGCATTCTCTGCTCCTACATCAGTAGGTTCAAAGCTATCTACATCTGAGCCTCTAAGACCCATTCCGCCCAAGTCGCCTGTTGCCGTTCCGGCTGGTTGATTGCCTGCTTGGTTTTCTTCTTTCCACATTCTTTCGTTCTCAACCATTTCTTCTTCGTTAAGGCCCAAGTATCTTTGAAGCATAAATCTCTTAGATAAGTATGGGACTCCTTCAATAGAACTGAATAGGTTTGCCTTTTGAGCATCAATTTCAATTGTTCTATATTGTGAGAAACTCTGTGGTTCACTAAATGTTACATTAAACAAACTAGCACTAACATCAACACCTCTGTGTTTACAGAATAATTTAAACTCGTGGTCTAAAGACTGTTGTAATGTTAGTTGTAATCTTTCGCAATATTTTGCAAAACGGAATTCTTGGATCATTGCAGTACCAATTCGTCCGTCATTAAACGCCGCAATACCGTCTTCACTTCCAGTAGGAAGGTACGATGTTGGTACACGAAGTCCACGCATTAACTTGTTATTAAAGTACTTTAAATCATCAATCTCACCAAGGTTTTCACCACCCGGTAATACTTCAACTTTAGATCCACGCCCTTCTGCCGTTTGAGCAAAGAAGTAGTCTTCCATTATTGATAACGGGTTATAAGCCGCATCAACTACTTTAGTACCACCGCCACTGCTGTTTGGAATACGTGTTTGGTGTACTTCATTTTTAACTCTTTCAACAAAGCTCATTGCCTTATGTGCTGGCATGTTACCAACATCAACATAAAATACTCTACGCTCTGGAGCTCTTTGTACACGATAGATAATAATACTATCTTCTAATAATTCTTTTTGTTTGTATACTTTAAACACTGGTTCTAATATACTGTCGCCAAATGGCCAGTTGCCATTCATTCCGTCTGATAAACTAACATGTACTACATGTTTAGCATCAACGGCAAATTCTGAATTTTGTCCACCTGATGAATTTGGTGTAACGATGCCCGAGTTTCCTTTACCAACTGTATAACCAGTTGTTGGATTTACTGCGGTTGCATCTGAATGTTTCTTAGTATCAGTTGCTACTAAGTCATGTAAGTTAAGTGCTATATTTTTAATAACATATTGATCAATTTCTCTGCCTTCGCTTTCGTTAACAATTGCTTTAGCAATGTCACCCGGTTGTACAAAGATAAGTTTATATGTTTCTGGATCTCTGATAAAGAATTGATCACCATACTTAATACAAGATCTAAACATAGTAAATATTCTACGTTCAAAGTTATTAATAGCAACCCACTGCTTTAATGTAGTTTCTAATGCACTTACTTCCGAGTCAGTTGGAGCTGTTTTATAATTAATTTCAAAAGGCAAATTTGATTCTGGGTTTAATTGTGTACTAAACTCTGCAATAGTATCTAGTGCTGCGTTAATCTCACTGTCTTGGTCCATTTGATCATACTGAGTATAACGCTCAACACGGTTTGGTTGACCTGAATATACTTCCGGTAACCAACTTTGCCAGCGATTATTACTAGTAGTTCCAGATGTTCCACCCTGTGGATTGTATTTTGTAAAGTGTTTTTTCCAACTCATAATGTATGCCTTTTATTATATATGTATTTATGCCTCAATTGCAATTGCTTATTGATAATTGTTAACAGCCTCTGCTCTTGCTTTTGCATTTATTTCGTCTTCTGCAGCTTGGTTAGACAACTTTAAATACTTAATTTGAGTTTCTAAGTTCTCTTTCTTTCGCTGTAAGAATATTCTTTCGCTTTGAGATAGTTCTTCATCACTATTATACAACGCTTTGTCAATATTGTCAACCTCTGCAATTAACTCAGATACTACTGGTCTACTGTGTGGAATAGCTACTTCTGGTCCTGTAGCATTTACATGCGGATTTGTAGTGGCATCAGTTTTTGTTTCAACAGTTTTTGTTTCATCTGTCATAAAGTAGTCAATTATACTTCCTGCTCCATCTCTGGCACCTTCTGCACCTTTGCGTAAAAATGTACTTACTGCTTTAACCGAAGTAGAAAGTCCCTGAATATTTAGTGTAAGTAGTTCTTGAGCAGTTAAAAATGCCTTAGACATATCATTCATTGCTTCTACTGTTGTTCCGCTTTCTTCTAATTTACCATATGTATTTAAAACTTTCTTCTCAAATTCTTCATTGCTTTGTGCCAACCAAGCACCCATGTCTTGATTAAGCTGAATTAAACCTAGTTGTCCTTTGTATATAGAATCAACCATTCCACCTACTTGTGCGCCTGCATTAATATAACCAGTGTCTGTGTCTGCTTCTCTTATCATTTCTCTAAGTTTTTCTGATACTTCGCCTGGTAGCATTTTACCTTCGTTAATCATACTTTCCCAATCAGAAATTGCACTTTCACCTAATAGTCTATCAATTACTACTGGTAAGTTTGTATCTTGAGCTGCTAGCATGGCTCTCATATCAAACTTTTGGCCGCCACCTGCAAAGTCAAAATACTTTTGCGAGAATGCTGCAAATATGCCTTCAAACATAGGAGCTGCTTCACCACCTGCCATTGCTAACAGTTTAAAAGTTTTACCCATCTCAGATCCAATGTCAGCAGTAGTATCCATACCTCTGTCTCTTAATCTCTTATTAGCCGCTGCCATAAATGGTTCACTCATAGCAGTTGTATATGCCTGCATTGCTTCACTTCTATCAAGTGAAGTTAAACTAGCTAATGCAGTACTTTCAACAACTAATCGTTGAAAAGAAGTTTCTAGTTTCTCTCCGTTGTTGGCTAACATGGATTCCATGTTACCTGTTAAACGTATTGATTCAATATATTGTGCATATGTTTCCATCATTTCTTTATTTTGCATTCCTAGGTCACCCATAGTATCTGTTGAATCTTGTAATCTTTTAAACAATCCTAAAAACTTTACAGAACCCTGTGATGTATCACCGCCGAGTGCTACCATTGTTCCACCAAAATTACTTACTGTGTCTGCAAATGCATTATATGTTACGCCTGCATTAAAACTTGATTTATATAAGTCATCAAATGTCTTGCCTGTTTCAAACATAATAGCACCGTTGTTAATCATTTTTGCTTGTACTTCAGCAAATTGCTCAAACTTAGCTGCGTTCCAACCTGCCCATGCAAATATCATATCAGAGGCAATACCTGCTGCTCCGCCCCAATCTTTCATCTTTTCTGCAAACAGTGGAAACTTTGTAAATACTTTATTCATTGCTGATTTCTTATTGGATGCTGCTGCTGGCCCAGTTAAATTATTTGTTAACTTTTCCATTGCATCTACCATTCCGGTTAATGGCTTTTCGGAATTTCCAAAAAAGTTAGCAACATTTTTTACATGATTTGCGCCTGCTAATACCATTTCTGCTTTATCTCTGGCTGCACTAGCATTTGCTGCCTGGTTAGAATCTACACCCTGGATTGTTTTCTTTATTGCCTCTAGTGTCTGAGTATCAAGTTCTTTCATTTCCTTGACTCCGCCTAGCATGTCATCTAGTACTACATTAGTTCGTTGCGACATTAATACCATTGCTTCTGCAGTTACATCAGTTGCCCATGCTGGAACTTGTATACCTGCTCCTATTGGTAAGTTTATTTTTTTATCTGCCATTAGTGTGCTGCCTCTGTTTCCATTGTTGATTTGTGTTGGTAAACTTCTACTTGCTTACGAAGTAGTTCTGTTAATAATAGTTCTTGATCAAATACTTGTTGTGCTAATGATTCTAGTTCGTATTTTATTGCATCTCGTGTTTCTTGAGTTATTTCGTTTCCATCATCATCTCTAAAGTCTGCATCTAGCATTTCAGTTAATGATTGTCCAGTCTCTGTCATTTCGCCCTTTGCTAATGTTGTTTGAAGTATATATGCGTCTATATTGCCTTCATTTACCTTTGCCATTTCTTCAGTAATCTGTGTTTTAACTTGTTGTATGTACACTTCTTGAAATCTATCTCCCAAGTTTAATCTCTCAGATATTGCACGACCCATTCCCATCAAGCCCTTACTAAGTGTATCAAACCCTTTACCTGTTGTTTTATAACCAGGTAGTAATGTTGTTTGCATAGATTTAAATGCAACTGCCATGTTATCTAAAGTATCAATTGTTGTATCGGCTTGGTCTGCTGTTTTTGCTAGATAATCTGGATCCTTAAATATTTGAGGATCTTGTCTAAAAAAGTTATCAGGAATTTGTAATGCTTCTGCGATCATCTGATTTCTTTTTTGAATACTAGCATCAAATCCAGCAGGAATAGGATCTGTAGATCTCATTTTTGTTAAGAATGATGTGTACTGCTTATATGCATCTGCTCCACCATCTGTTCTATCATTAATCATATTATCCAACATTGCAATATAATCTTCTAGTATTCCCATACTGTTTAAAGATCGTGCTAGATCTTCTGGTATATTATTTGCTACGCTAAAGTCACCCTGATCGAATTCATGTATTGCCATAGTCATTGCATCTTGTGTTGCTTTGCTAAATTCTTCTCCCAATGTAGGTCCCATAAGCATTGCCATTAAACCTTGATTCTGTGCAATATTTTTTTCTGCTTCTTCACCGTATATTTCTTTTATCTTCTCACCATTCTGTATCATAGCAGATCTAAAGCCTATTTCTTTTCTAGCTGTATCTCGTAAAGCCATTGCTTCGTCTCGCTGCATGCCAAGGCCACTTGCCATAAACAATGCCATCTTGTTTGCTTGTTCGTATGATTCTATTACTTTTCTTTTTGACCCATTGCTTAGGTCTGTTATTTGTCCTAGCTCATATAATGTTTCGGCTTCTTGTGCTAGTATTCTACTTTGATCTTGTATGCCCATTCCAAAGTCTCTGAAACTAGTATCTTTGTCAATATCGTCAAGAAATCTTGTCAATGAAACTTGTCCCTTAAAGGTATCACCTTCAGCTGAAAGTAGTAACGGTTTAGCATACTCGCCAATGTCTTTAAAATCTTTTAGACTCATTCCTAATGCAGAAACTTGTCTTCTAAGTGTTGTATAGCCTTGTAAATCGTTTGTAATAGCACCTACTCCTATTAAAGCTCTAACATCTTTTTCTTGCTCACTTAATAATTTAGCAAATATAACGCCCATTCCTGTTGCAATTACAGCGCCTTTGCCAACAGTACTAGATGCGAATGACATTGCTTTTTGAAATTTACCTCCACCGGGAATTAAGTTTGTTAAACCAGTACCAACATTTGCTAATAGCTTAGATGCTTCATGTGTTAATTCAGCAACTGCCGAGGCTGGATCTGAATCAGCCATTACTGCATTCATTGTTTGTTTACCTTTTTTTAGATATTTTTCTGTTTTTGCTGCAGACTTTTTAGCTTTAGATTTTACTTTGTCAGCTTCATCATCTACATCTTCGGCTTTGGTTTTTTGTTTACCAGCTTTAACAAGTGTTTGTGCAATACGAACTAGGTTAACATTTGTCTGATTACCGGCGCCAGCAAGGCGTTGTAGAGTGTCTTCCGTTATCCAAGGTGGGATAGCGGCTAATATTCCATCAAACTCTTCTTGTGTCATTTAACTATTCCTCTGCATTAACTGGTATTTTAATTCGGATAAATACTATTGTAATATACTGTATTTATGAACATCATAATATATGTATATAATTGGAGAATAACAAATATGACAAACCCATTAATTCAAGCATATAAAAAGCCAGCACTATATGTTACATTACCAAGTGGAGGGAAGTACTACAAAAACCCACCAAAACTTAGTATTGATAACGAGCTAGCCGTATATGCTATGACAGCAAGGGATGAACTTATTACTAAAACACCAGATGCGTTGTTTAACGGAGAAGCCACGATAAGTTTAATTAGAAGTTGTTGCCCAGACATTGAAGATCCAGAAACAATGCCTGTGGGTGATTTACTTGTAATTTTAATAGGCATTAGACATGCTAGCTATGGTAAAGAAATCGACATTGATGTAAAATGTCCTAAATGTGAGTTTGATAATCAATTACAACTTGATGCAAACATAATGCTATCAAAAGCAGTAACAGAAATTGCAGATACCAGCATTACACTACCAACTGGATTTAAACTTATATGTAATCCATACACATTAAGAGACAGGACAATGCTTCAAGTTCAGCAAATAAAACAGGCTAAAATGATTCAAGGTTTATCAGATGCATCACTTGATGATCAAAGTAGAACAGATTTATTTGGCAAAACATTTGTTGAAATTGCAGAGCTTACAGTTAACTTAATTACTAATTGTATTGTAAGTGTACAGGGCGAAGGCACTGATGTTATAGCTGACAAAGATACAATTAAAGAATGGCTACAGACTATAACCAAAAAAGATTATGACTTAATCAAAGGCAAAGTAGAAGAACTAAGTGAAAATGGATTAGAAACTGAGTTTAATGCTAGTTGTCAAGATTGTGGTCATACTTGGAAAACTGGTGTAGACTTAGATATTGCAAATTTTTTCGAGGGCTGATAGCTTCTCGTCAGCCCGAAGAAATATTGAATATTGTTGAAAGATATAATAAGGAATTAAAAGAAACAGAAGGTAGCTACTTAGATGTAGTTATTCGAAGTGATGGTGCAGTAAGTTATCAAGACATTATGACAATGCCAATTGATAGTATTAGATTAATGGTTGAGAGAATGAATCTCCGAGTTGAAGAAATTAATAAGTCAAGAAAGGGCGGTCGTCAATGACCCATTATTAGTTTATAGTATTCTTCAGGCCAACTATCGTAATAGTTTGTATTATCATGTAAGTGTTTGCGTTTTTCTAACAAGTCGTTAGCACGTTGAATAAACACACAATCCGTAAAGTTCTTAACAAAATGTCCACTTTGTCTTGTACTAGTAAAGTATAAGAGATGTGGATTTTTCTTTGAGTACTCCTCGCAAATTTTTTCTACAGGAGTAATATCATCAATATCACCTAACCAAACAATACCCATTTGATATGTTTCAGGATCAAAGGTATCCATAACTGTTAAATCATCACGACCATCAATGAACTGCAATGCCCGTTTTATTCTGGCACTCTTAGCATAGGGACATACAGGATATCCATCATCTTTAAGGGGTTCAACTTGCTTTTCAGTAAACTCTAAAAATTTACTCTGAAATTCGTCCAACGTCATATGTGTTATTGTTCTCTCATGTAATTGATATCTACGATATCATCAGTTTCACAAAGCTAACGCTTTGTTCACTGTTTATGCTTACGCTTCTTTATGTTAGTTAATTGTCTTAGATAAAAACTATTTTTTTAATTAGTTCTTATACTTATTTATGTGATTATTATAATGGTTACTTGACAAGATATTTTATTCACACTTAGCCTACTAAGGGCCAAGTGTAAATTGAGTTCTTGACATAGAACAGCACCCACATTACCATAGTAAACCTAGTTTAACACCTAGGAAGGGCGGTTACGCTGTACCCTTATTACATACTGCTTTTCTAACGCAGAAACATCCGGAGCCATGGTATCGACTTTTGGACTATCCTCAAGTTACGAGCGTTCGTAGAGCTTGATCATTTTGATTTGTCAAATCAGTGTATTGACATTGTTAAGCACACCAGTATCTAGTCACGTGAATTCGTAACCTCAAGGTGAGTCGACCTATGCCGACCAATCGGAGCTTTGAAGCCTTTGTTAGTTTTTATTAGCCTGATTGTGTTTTGAACGGTGCCAGTAATTGCTTGACTTTATGTCTGTGTGAGTTTTGGTTTTACACTATTAATTATCTGATGCTTTAATTATTTGCTTCAAACAAAGTTAAAACGCTACTTTTGTTATAATAACAAAAAAGTTGTGCGTTGTCAACCTTTTTTTAAGTGTTCTGTAAGAATTTTAGAACTACCTATTCTTACATTAATTATTCCGTTATAGTATTCATCGGTTTCTAATACTCTACGGTCAAATTGTTCTTTTGCTTCCATATAACTTAGTACGCCTCTACTAGGACAATAATGTAATATTTCTCTAGTAAAGTTTTCAGAACCAATTGTTAATACATCTGCATTTAAATGATCTGATGAGCCCCAATAGTCTCTCCAGTCACTTTCTTTCGTGCCACGCCTTTTGTTTTTCTTACCTTTAAGAGGCGGCTTTGTTGTTTTAAATCTTGCTAGTTTCTTACCAACATACTTGCGATTGTTAGTAAGGTTTGTAATTAAATAAACAAATCCTTCACAGTCAGCAGGAAGTTCGTCAACTACAACACTATTGTAAGTCCACGGACATTTGTCGCTACTCTTTGATCCACTCATTTATTATTTTTCTAATCAATTCTATTGTGTCTACACCTAATGATGATTCGTTTATTGTTTCAGGAGCATGCAATAGTACATACTCTGGATTTGTTATTCCGTTTTCCAAATTAAATTCTCGTTGATGTTTATCCACGATGTACTCGAACTGAATAATTATCTAGTTCGTCTATCATATCGTAGTCACCTGCCATGCGAGCAATTTTTTTAGAAATCTCTAAATGATCTGTTGTATATTTTTTTATTTCTTCTTTAGTAATATCTAATTGTGTATTACAATCAATAAATAAATCTTCGTAATCAACATAAATTAATTCGTGTACTTTTTTTAATGTTTCTTCTGTTTCGTTATAATTATCTAGTGTAAAATTTTTACCCGCATCAATAATTGTATTTAAAGTAAATTCTTTAAGATGATCTTCTTCGTGTGTACGCTCTAGTGTTCTAAGCCAAATAAGATATGATAAACAAAATACAGTAGGGGCTAGTAAGTTTCCAACCTCTATTTCGTACTCTTCTTTAATGTGCGTTTGAATATCTTTTAATTGTTGTCTTTCATCATCTGTTAAAAAATTAGGTACACCAGAAATGCCTTTGTGTTTCATCATTTTCTTAATACCTAGTTGCATCTCACTATACCAATTGGGTTTTACTATGATTGCCTTTTCGGAATTGCCAAGTCTAGTAATTCCATAGTTCATAAAATTAAGCATCTATCACCTCTATCTCTGTATTAAATGTAGTGAAGCCATTTTCTTTAGTAACCTGCAATACACTTTGTACACGACCAACTAGCTCATCTCTATGTGAAATAAGTAGAATATTCTTTTCTCTATCACGTTCCATCTTCTTCAATACACCTAATGCACTTTCTACACCAATTGTATCCATGCCACTGTCAACTAGTTCGTCTATACAAACAAAGTTAATAGGGTGATTCATACTTTCAAAGACATCACGGAAACTCCAACTTAGTCCAAGTATTAATCTGTTACGCTCACCCCTTGACAAGTTATCAAAATCTAAGTCTTGTCCAAGTTGTGTAATAGTTACAGTTAGGTCACTTTGGAATTGTACTTCATGTGGTAAACCTAATCGTGTAATATAATATTCTAATCGTGTGTTTAAGAACTGCAAGTTTTGTTCAATAATCTTTTTACGAATAAAACTATCTTTGTTAGTTAATAGTTTTAATAAAAAGTCTTGATGCTCTCTTAGTTCCTCAAGTCTATTTACCTCTGCCCAATTTACTTCTTGTAGGCCAGTTTCTGTTAGACTGTCAATTTGTTCTATATATGGATTTGTTTCTTCTTTAGCATTATTTAATGCAGTTTGTAACTTATCTATTTTGCTTTGATGTTTGTATGCTTCTTGTAGTGTGTTATACTCTGTGCGTGGTGCAACACCTAGCTCTCCTAAGTCTGCAATTGCAGTATTGTATTCTGTAATTAATTGATTATCATCGTCTAAATGTTTTTGACTTTCATCTACAAGTTCTGTTTTTTGTACAACAATTTTATCATGTTGTTCGTCGTGTATTTCTTGTCCACACGCATAACATTTGTGTTCTAATGTTGAATCTAGATCAGTTTGTGCTTTAGTTAAACGCTTAGTCTCACGCTCAACACTACTTGTTAGTCTAGCAATCTCGGCAGTTAATGTATCTATTTGATTCTTTTTTTCATTAAATTTTGTAAATTCTTCGTGTGCTTTTATTTCAGCATCAATGTCAATGTGTTCTAATGCAGCCAGTTCGCTAGTGTTTTCTTGTATGCGTTCTTGTAGTTGTGTAGCCCATGTTTTTTGTCTACGCTCTAAATCTTTAATGCTACTACCAATGCGATCATTAGCATCTTCTATGCCTTTAATTCTAAATGTTTCTTCTGTAATTCTGTCTTTAGTGCCTTTAAGAAGGTCTTTTAGTATGTCTGCCTTCTCACTAAGTTTAGTAATACCTAGCAACTGTTCAATCATTTCACGCTGATCGTTTGCTCGCATACTTAGGAATGGATCAGTGTAAGTGTTTAGTGCAACAATATGCTTAAACATTGTATGACTCATACCTAGTAGTTGTTCAATTACTGCTTGACTCTGTCTACCTTCACCTTGCATCTCATCTGTAATGCCTTCGTTGTTATCTATGTCATTGATTAGATATTTAAATACATTAGGCTTACGACCACGTTCAATTCTATACGCCTGTCCGTTCATTTCAAAGTCACAAGTAACCATCATGTTTTTATTATTGGTTTTGTTAACTAAGTTATCTTTTTTAATATTATAAAGTGCAGCACCATATAGTGCATAACTAAGTGCGTTAACAATAGTAGTTTTACCTGTACCATTACGAGAGCCATCGCCGCCCAAGTCTAAGTTGTTACCCAACACAAGTGTTAAGCCTGCGTTGTCAAAGTGAACTGCCTGTGTGACATTGCCCACACTCATAAAATTCTTTACAGTGATATTTTTAATTATTAGCATGTTTAAGTTGTTAGTCCTGTATAAATGTCTACTAGTATTTGTTTCTTAATAGTGTCGCTTTGTACTGATTCAAGTTGCGACAATACAATAGTATCTACATTCTCTACTTGAATGTCTACACCTTTATTCCAGTCTTGTGTGTGTTCTTCTTTTTTACTTGGCATAAGTGTAATCTCACGCAAGTCATATTGTTTAGCAAATGTTTCTTTAATAAAGTTTGCTTCTTCATATGTAATGCCTACATCTAAACTAACACGAGCATGTGTTTTAGATCCCAAGAACTTATCTGGATTATCAATTAGTTTACTTAATGTTAGTGTACGATACTTTGGTGCATCTGGCCATTCTTGATAATCAATTGTGCCATCCCAATCTAAGAACATACATCCTCTATCATCATCCCATGCATCAGCATAGTTGTGTGGGAAGCAGTTACCTGGGTAAATTACATTACCACGCTCTTGTCTTTTATGGAAGTGTCCACTAAAAACTTTCTCAGGTCTTGATAAATCTTCTGCTTTGAGTCCGCCGTGGTCTGGCATTTGTACAAGTGCATTCATGTAAAAACTAGGCAATTCAAAATGCCCAAACATAAATTTACAATCAATCTCTTTTAGTTTCTTCCACTCGTCATCACATAACCAAGGAATAAACGCAACACCATCTTCAATAAACATTTCATTGTTTATCATTCTAATGTTTTTAAATTCTTCGATCATTGATAAGCTATGTATCTCACGCTTCTCACGATAATATAAATCGTGATTGCCTGTAATCATAATAACTTCTTCAAATGATTCACTGAGTTTACGCAAATTACTAGTTGTGTAATTTAGTGTACTAACATTAATACTTGCACGGTTGTGATGCCAGTCGCCTAAAAAGAAACATTTTTTAATGCCTCGTTTATGTGCTTCTTCGATCATCCATGTAATAAAATCTTCACAATCTTGATTGTGATGTCTACTGTTATTCTTCATGCCAAAGTGAATATCAGTAAAAATTACTGCTTTATCAAAAAACATTTATTCTCCAGTTTCTTCGTTGTCTACTTCTGGTACTTTATAGTTTGTTACTTTAACTGTAGGATTCATTTCTTTTTTCTTTGCTTCATTTTTAATATGAGCTTCCCATTCAGCATTAAATGTTCTAGTGCTACTTGGGTTTAATCCTTCTTCTTCTAGTAAGTCATCTCTAATATTTTGACTACGCTTTTCTAAGTTTAACACTCTAGTAAAACTATTATTAATTGCCGCAGTGTAATATGCAAATGGATTTTGTGATTTAAGTTCATTAAATTGCAATCCAATTTGTGCTAGTTGCAATAATGCTTGTCCACGCATTTCGTCTACATATGTGTAACCTCTCCAGTTACCACGCATGCTATAACGCTCGCATAGTTTAATATACATCTTTGCTAACATATCGTTTGTTTGTCCGTGATGAACATTAAAATGTCCATTATCTTTGCCACCTTCCCAATGACTACGAGCTACTTCTGTCCACTCACCTTTAATTACTGCATAGTGTTTAAAAGGAGGAAAGTTACATTTAGCATGTAAGTCTGCTTCAGTCTTTGGTTTATTTTTTCTGTTCTCTTCTGGTACATGTTCAAATGTCATTACCCTTACTACAATGTCGTCATCTTTAATAGTTTCAACATCTACTGCAAAATCAGCCGCTCTTGGCTTAGTCTTTTTGCCTGTTAATCCTTTTTCCCAACGGGCAACTTCTACCTGATGAGCTAGTTTTTGTAGTCTTGTTGCTCTGTTTTGTTTTGCTTCAGCAACAGCTTCTGGAGTAACCTCATCAAAACCTGTTACAATGAGATCAAAATGTGTATAGTTCTCGTCGTGCGTCCAACAATACGTCATTTTACTGTTATGTATTTCTCTTAACAAGTCTTTGTTTGTTAAGTAAAAAGTCTTTTTTGGTTTATTCATATTGAGATTTCCTTTATATAGTTAGTATTATACAGCATATATGGCCTAAATGTCAACCGGTTTTTTCAATTAGATAAATACTACGAACGGAGAAGTAATTATGTTAATTGAACATGTTTTAAAAGAGGGAGTTGACAACATAGCTGTATTTTATGGCGGTCGTTTCCAACCTATGCACCAAGGACATCACGATGTTTATAAACATCTGGTTCAAAAGTTTGGTGCGGATAATGTATTTATCGCCACAATGGTGTCTGCAAAAGTGCAAGGACTTATTACAAAAACTAATGCAGGTGGAAAACTTACTGATCTTCAACGAGGTGAATTAAGCAAGAATCCATTTACATTTGATGAAAAAGCAAGCATTATGAATAAGATGTTTAATATACCTGGAGATAAAATTATCAACACAAATCCATACAGACCAGACATGGCTGCTGCAGGCAGAGATGCAAATACTACTGCACAGATACTTGTATATGGTGAAAAGGATGCAAGTAGACTTGCAACAGGTGGCGAAGGGTTCTTACATGAATTACCAAAAGATATGAACGAATTGATTCCAACTGCACAAGAAAGAGGCTATGTATATGTAGCACCGCTTATGCAAGGTGGAATGAGTGCAAGCGACTTCCGTGCTGACATGGCAAGCGAAGGTGATGAAGAAGCTAAAAAGCAAGCATTTACTAAGTTCTTCGGCAAATACAATGAACAGATTTTTAAGTTTATTCAGGAGAGGTTAACATAATGAAAAAAGCAAGTTTAGTACTAAAAAAGACAGGCGGACCAATTGAGATTACAGGCCTACTGTATCCACTAAAAGATAACAACGGTGTTATATTCCCATACACACCTACTATTATGTTTAGCCATGCTGCAGGTTACGGACAGTATGATATTACAGGCGCAAACTATCATCAAAATTATTATACAGGTACTTCCAACCCAACTGTATCAGTAACTGCAATGTTCTCTAGTAATACATTAGATGAAGCAAAATACACAACTGCAGCAATACAATTTTTTAAAGCAAGTACAAAGTCACAATTTGGTGTACGAGCAGGTGCAGCAGCAGGTACTCCACCACCTATATTAATGTTTAATGCATATGGACAAGCCAATGCAAAGAATGTTCCAGTAGTGGTAAGAAGTTTTAACTACACATTACCAGAAGACACAGACTATGTAACCTTTGATGATCCAGTGTCTGGAGAATTAAGTGTTCCTGCATTGATATTAATACAAATAGAACTAACCCCACAAATTCCACCTAAAACTGTTAAAGATAATTTTAGTTTACAAGACTATGCAAGTGGAAATAATTTAAGAGGCGGAGGATTTTTATAATGGCAAAATACAGAGCAGATAGTTTATATAGAAATACAAAAGTTGTTAGTAACCAATATTTAGATACATTAGATTTAGCAAGTGTAGATATAGACAACACATCTACAAAAACAGTAACAATACAATCTAAGCACGAAGAAAAACCAGACTTATTAGCATACGAATTATATGGTAATTCAAAACTATGGTGGGTGTTTGGACTATTCAATCAAGATGCACTTGCTGATCCTATTATAGATTTTAAAGCAGGTTTAAAAATTATAGTCCCAATAAGGTTCTCATAACATGTCAACATTGTCGGATAAAAACAACAATCCACTAAACATTAAAACAAGCAGTGACAACTGGCAAGGAGCCGATGGCAGTAATGCTGGTTTTGTTAAGTTTAATAATCCAGAGTACGGTGTGCGAGCTGCCACTAAGAATTTATATACAAGTCAAGAAAAATATGGAAACAATTCAGTAAGCGACATTGTAACAAGATGGGCACCACCAAGTGATAATAATCCAACTGAAATCTACATACAAAAAGTAGCAGATGATTTGGGAGTAGGACCAAATGATGACTTAGGATCTTTAAGAGACAATCCAGAAGTCACAAAAAATCTAATAAAGTCAATGGCAGAAATGGAAGGGGCTACTGTAGGTGAAGATGGAAAATATACAGATAGCGTAATCACAAATGGTGTAGCTATGGCAAATGGTAAGTCTGCATCAGAAGTTGATTTTGTAGCACAAGACACAGATTTTGCTGGAGAAGGATTTGTAAACGCAGTAGACGAAGAACAAGGATTAGTTGCTACACCCGAAGTAAAAAAAGAAGCAGCGCCGGCTTATAGTAATTTAGAAAATATAGGACAATCAAACTGGATGAGTACTGTTGACAGTCCTGCATATCGTTGGACATTATATGTAGTTAACGATAGAGTGTGGGAAGATGTAACTAAATTGTACGGAAGTGATTCAGCAGTTACAAATAAAAATGAAGCTATGATAATTGCAAAAACAGGTGTAACTACAGAATTTTCTTTAGATAACTTTGTAACAGTAGCAACAGTTACGCCAGGACAACAACACGGTAATACAACACCGGGCATAATGCAATTTGATATTTTTGAAAATCTAGGGTTTACATTTTTAGATAGAGTATTAAAAGCAGGTATTAATATTGGAAAGCCTGGAAATCTGTATGCTCAAAATTATGTATTAAAATTAGAATTTATAGGCAGAAACCCTGCTACAGGATTTAGTGTTACTAATCCAAGTGTATTCTTTTATAGAATAAAAATAAACCAAATAAGAAGTACAACAGGTCCAGAGGGAACTAGATATAATGTTATTGGCTGGTCATTAAATAAACATTCACAATTAGAAGCACAGACATCGAGTGCATTGACAGTTAAAAATATAACTACTGCACAATCGTTTATTGACGGCTTACAAGAAAGTTGGAACAACTCAATGATTGAGGCAATGCCGGGTGGCAAAGATGCATATGCATCAGGTATGGTAATTCCGTATAAACAAGTAAAGATAAAGTTTGGTCCAAGTACTACTATTAAAAATGACCCTATACCGGGTATTAATAATTTTGTATTGCCTATTGCAGAAATGGGAGCAGGAGCAAATACACAAACATCAGGTGGACAAGATGGAAACAAAGATGATCCAAAAAATAAAGATATTCCAATTGGTCCAGACACAAACATATCAAACTATATAGTAGAATACATTAATAAAAATTGTCTTACTTGGGTAGAGTATCGTAAAAAAGCACAGGAACTAGGAGTAACTTATTCTTTAAGTGTTGGGCTTGAAACTACATATCCTATAGTAAATAGTACAATGGCATATGCTTATAACAGAGCACCGGAATTAATTACATTTACAATTAAGGTATCGAGAAATGAAACTACACCTCCTACGGATTTAAAAGTACACAATGATAATTTTGATAGTGCAGCTTACCAAAATGCAAAAATAAAAAGATTGCCTATTGAAAAAAGTTATTCGTTTCTTTACTCTGGATTAAACACAGAAGTAATAACTTATCAAATTGATATAGAAAATTTATATTTTATGATTAACCAACCAGCTGGTGGATTATATTCAGATGCAAATTTAGAAACATATGCACCAAGTGTTCCAAATAAAATCACTTCACCATATGTAGAAGATATTGAACTAGGTGATTCTAAATCATACGGTAATACTGTAAAAGGTACAGTAGCATATGTTGGAACAGATGAACAACAGGTCAGTGCTACAGTGCAAAGTGATGCAGTACAAGTAAACTTAGCCTCTAAGATGTCCAAGCGAGACATTGATGCATATAACTTTAGTATGGAAATCAAAGGAGATCCGTATTGGATGGGTAATATGATGGTAGACATACAAGGGAATGGAACGCTTAAAGTTCCAGATTATGATACAAGAGATGCTCTAATAACTTTTTTACAATATCAACCAAGTAATAATTTATTAACAACAGAAACAAAAGGCCCAGTTGATTATGTATCATCTGGTGTTTACAAATTAAATAAAATTGAAAGCAGATTCCAAGGAGGCAGATTTACACAGACATTGTCTGGTTATAAAGATCCTACTTCGAATATTGTTCATATATTAAATCAAATAGAAAAACTAACTAGGAGTTAAAATGTCAGTATTAAAAAAAGATGGAATAGAAGTTTCAAAAAGAGTAGGACCCAACAGTGTTGTTGGTATTAATAATATTCAAGGAACTTATATCGGCGAAGTTATTGACAATGTTGATAGCTTATACACAGGCAGAATAACAGTACGCATAAACGATTTTCAAAGCCAAGATGCAGAACATATTTGTTTACTAGCATTGCCATTTGGCGGACATACTAAAATTAAAGACAGTGGTGATGACAAAACCAAAGAAGCACAAGCTCCAATAAGTTATGGAATGTGGCCACAACCTCCGGAAATAGGAACCAATGTTGTTGTAGTTTTCACTGGTAGTTTAGAGCAAGGCATTGTTATGGGTTCGTTAGTCTCAAAGGACAATAACTCTATGATGGGCGGTAGAGCAAGTGGACAAGCATATGTAAATGGTGAAACTGAACTAGCACCAACAGTTGAAAAAAATCCATACGACACAGATGATGATGACACTAAACCACTTGACGAATACTTCCAATCAGTATTAAATCAGCAAGGACTAAGTCTTGACTATGTTAGAGGACATAGTAAGAGTGGAGCAAGAAGAGAATCACCTAGTAAGGTATTTGGAATTACAACACGCCAAGGACATGTATTATCAATGGACGATGGCGATGATGAAGAAGCCAGTAAAAATATTAGATTGAGAACTAGAAGTGGCGCTCAAATTTTAATGGACGACAGTAATGGATTTATTTTTGTCACCACACAAACCGGTGACGCATGGATAGAAATGAACAATGTAGGACAAATTGATGTTTACAGTAAGGCAGGCATAAACATGCACACTGAAGGCGACTATAATGTACATGCTAAAGGTAGCATTAATATGCAAGCCGAGGTAGGAGTAAATATTAAAAGTACAGGTGGAGATGGAATTAAGTTAGAAACAAAAGTTGCAGGCATAGATGTTTATAGTGCATTAGATATAAAAATGCAATCGCCAAATAATTATCATCTAAAAGTAGACGGCAATGTAATAATGAAGGGCGGCAAGATAGACATGAATGGTCCAGAACCAGAAGAAGCTACAAAGATTACAATACAAAATCAGGAATCAAATGATAATGTAAAAACTAGTATAGCCAGTAGAGTACCAGAACACCATCCGTGGAAAGGTGTTGATGGACTTGACCCAACATATAAAACGCAAAAAGGAAGAATATTATAATGCCATCGTTTAAGTTAAAAGCAGTTGTAGATAGCAGTAATTTAATTGACTATGGACTATTCACTGTAATAGATAGTTCAGCAGTGAATACATTAATAGATCTCAAAACCTTAGAAGCAAGTGATAAATTAATTAATATTAAAATTAGAAACACCAAATGGCTAGGTTATGCAAAAGGTTCTGTTATTGGATACAAAACAACTACACAATTAACAGGTGACGGATTAACAGAAGCCGCTGCTTATACACTATGGATTGAAAAATTCAAAGACAAGGAAAGAGCATTTAAACGACAATTTCCATTGGAACAATTATCACAAGCACAATATGATGCTATGTTAGGACTTTATATAGATACTGGAACATTTCATAAAGTAGGATCAGATTCTAGACAATTTGATATATTGGAATATATACAAGATAGAAAATGGGAGTATGTGGCTACTGCACTAACATTAAATACATTAAACAGAAGAGACAGACAATCAGAAGCAAAGTTGCTTATGCTAGGTGACTATGGGATGTACAAAGATAGAAGTTATATCAAAGAAGAAGGTTTGCAAACTATGTTAAAAGAATATGTGTCATCGCAATTAAACGATATACAAAAAAAGCAAGCAGAATATGTTTACTACGCAGAAACAAAAAGGTTTCTACCAAATATGATTGAGAGCAGGAAAAGAATTCTTGCAAATCTACTCAGTTAACTCACCACATAAATATTTAAATACTAATATAATACAAGGAATTTTTATCTTGAATAAAAGCGTTTTACTACTTAATGCTGATGGGCAACCATTATCACAAATGCCACTTAGCACAGTCAGTTGGCAAGA
>Ga0102814_10000636_pt1 | contig 25258 bp, 18 predicted proteins | sample ColrivemetaGS741_FD_79112 | JGI IMG/M metagenome (GOLD analysis project Ga0102814, IMG submission 79112) | Estuarine microbial communities from the Columbia River estuary - Flood tide ETM metaG S.741 | ecosystem: Environmental > Aquatic > Marine > Intertidal zone > Estuary | place: USA...
GGGGAACTTCGGTTCCCCTTTTTTTATCCGTAGGTAGTGTCTAGATTATCTACTGCCGGCATGTTTTGGTTCATAACAATCCCTTGGGAAGAGTTGTTATTCACTACCTGTGTAGATGGTGCGACAATCATTGATTGTTGTCTTTGTGATTCCGCAGCGAGTAACGATTCTGCTCTTCTCTTATTGATCGCAAGAACCTCTTCGCCTCTCTGAGAACTCGCAATCATTTCTCTTGCTTTTGCGAGTTGTTTCTCACGTTTTTCTTCAGACATACGAGAAAGTTTACCAGCTTCTACTGAACCGAACTTCCGAATATCTGCTTCTTTTTGTTCTTGTTTTACTTTGTATTCCGCTAGTTCCTTTTCTTTTCTTGCGATTTTTTCTCTTAGTTTTTCTTGTTCATACACTTGAGCTTCCGCAGAGTTGTCCTCTATCATAAACTGTTTCTGAACTTCATCTGTTTCCGCAGCGATTTCATCATCAGTCCACGTCCAACCGAGTTTAAGTTTGCCCTCTTCAGCGAGTTTAAGTTCTTTCTTCATGCCTGCAATTGAATCTGCTTCTTCCTCTGCAAAAGATTTAACAGGTTTCAACTCTGCTTTCTTCTTCTCTAACTTAGTTGTGTCGCCAGTCTGGATAGCATCCATTCTCATAGCATTCAATTCTGCTTGTTTTTTAGCGTACGCTGCTTCGAACTCAGCGTTTCTTTTATCCATATCTGCTTTGAACGCAAGTCCGCCTTCATTCACTTTATCTTCGAACATTCCTCTTTCTGGAGCAACCTCTTCGGTCGATAGTTCTGAACCCTCTGCTGCTGATTCGGTCGGTAGTTCTGAACCCTCTGGTTCGGATACTGCTGGTTGACCCGCCCATTCATAAACAGAATCGGGTACAAACTTAGACAAGAACGAACCTTGTTCTGGTAACAACCCAACGAAAAAGTTTTTGATACTTTGTTTGATATTCGCAATACCTTCGCCAAGTGCAGCGAACATATCGTCCCCACCCTCAAACAGTCCGAATACTTTCTTAATCAAACCGATGAACACATTCTTAATACTTGTTGCGATAGAACCAAAGAAACCAGAGATTGCGCCAAATATACCACCGTCTGCAAACCCTTCTATTGCCCCTTTGAACGCATCCTTCCATATCTGTATGTAACCCTCAAAAAATCCGAAGACGCCATTGACAACTCCGTCTACCAATCCACTGAACAATCCTGCGAAACTGAATCCAGCCAATAGGTTCTCGAAGTTCTTGAATCCTAGTTTACCAGCAATCCAACCGATACCACTCTTCAATAGATCTAAAGGCATCATGATGATACCGTTGACCGCACCTTTAATAAACCCAAAGAAACCTTTAGTGACGCTCTTGAGTAGACCATCACCTTCTTCTCTGGACTTGGTGAAGTCTGCGAACATACCTTTGATACCACCGATAAGACCAGTGATTATTGTGATAGGAAGTGCAATTACACGACCAACTACTGCGAATGCTCTGAATACAACATTAAATGTTCTGGCAAACCCACTAAAGAGTCTACCGACCGTTCTAAATCCGTCACCTATTTTACTAAAGAACTGACCTATCCTACCAGTTTGGGCAGCTGCACCATTCATTACTCTACCGATAGAACCTATTGCTCTTCGGATTCTATTGAATGGTCTAAGGATGAACTTATTCGTCATTCTACCTATGCTAGCAAAGAAACCAGTTATTCCTCTTTGAAGACTAACGAATCTTCCCATCGCACCACGGACTGCTCTGGTTTCACCTCTTAGTCCTGCCTTAAATGCTTTACTAATATTACTAAAGAAGTTCGCTACAGGTTTAAAGAAATCCTTTATCGTAGTAATCATACTAGCGAATTTCCCTTGTACGAACTGAACTAACTTAGTGTTCTTAAAGAAATCCTTAGTACTCTTAGCTAATTCAGTGAATGGACGAGTAATAGTTTTAACAATACCAGCGACAAGACCAAGAACCGCACCAGTCAAACCAGCAACGATTCCACCGAGTATCCTGACGAGTCCAAAACTACCGTTATCTTGAGGGGCAGGAGGGGGAGTGCCTCCACCGCCAGATGGGCCACCACGGTCACCACGGTCGTCGCCCTCTCGGTTATCTTGACCTCTTTGACGATCAATCGCCATCCCATCCAACATGGCACCAATAAGAATCTTAGTGCTTCGTGTCTGGAATGCAATATCATCTGAATGGTCACTGATTTCACTAAGTCTGACTTCGTTAGAATATCTTAGTTGGTCGATCGCACCTTGTATGCTCGTCTGTCTTGCCATTTCTTACTATCCGTTTTGTTTATTCTGTTGTTCTATTCTTTCATTCTCTTCCTTCACATGTTCTAATAACATAGCTACGTATATTTCCCTCTCCCATGGCATCATCATGTCCAGTTCTGTTAAACTATAATGATGATGTTGCATCATTGCAAAATTCGTCTTATAATGATTTACAAGACTATCATGAGAAAGGTTTAGGATAAAAAATCCGATATCCCTTTAAGTTCAATTTCATTCTCAGTTTCACAATTCAAACATGTAAACTTCGCTTCATGTTTCATTGATGGAAGGTCACCGATATACTTGGTAACTTTCTCAAACTGTTCACTCGTCATCGATTCGATGAACTCGTACAATTCTTTCTTAGACACATCTTTCGCATCTATTCTTTCTTCGTCCAATCCTTGTTTAGTAATGATGGCGGAAACACTGTGAACAACCATCGACATTCCAAGTTCAACTTGATCGGCATTTAGGTTAGAGTCCATCAATGCCTTGTAAGGTGGATACTTCATCTCAATCGAAACTTCATCTGTCAGTTCGACAGTTGGTTTCCTTTCCCCGATCTCAACATTAATACTAGATAGATCAACTGAGTATTCGTGTTGTGTGCTACACTCCTTACACTTCAACATCACAGTTGATTTCTCACCTGCCGACTTAGATCGTATCTGTGTAAACAAATACTCAACATCAAATGTCGCTAAGTCATGTACTTTAGTGTTCTCTTGAAGACATGCTTCAATGGTAGAGACGATTGCTTTTAACGCTTGTTTCTGGTCACCAGATTCAAACGCCATCATCAACACTTTTTCTTCCTTTACAAGATACGGTCGAAAACTGACCCTTTCCCCTGTTGAAGGCACCGTTGTCTCATATATCGGTGCTGAGTTTAACTTTGGTAATGCCATTTCATTCTCCTATAATGTAGAAATGATGTAGTTAACTAGAATATATTTAGACCACCTAGTATCTGTCCAAATATACTTTTCGCATCATGTGCCTTACTATACCAATCTTTGAACTTGAATGATATAGTAATTTCCATGACTGCATTTTCTTGTTCGTCTCCTAACTGAATATCACCTAACGTTGTAGGTATCGCTTCAATCAATCGACATGTGTAACTCGGTTCGTCATTCGTTGATAGATCCAAGTCTATCTCACCTTGTGAGAACTTGAACGGGCCAATGTCGGGTAGTCTGTTACGTATGGTCGGACTAACTTTGTTTAGGAAAGGAATCTGTTTATTATAGAGGGCAACAGACGTTCCTTTCTTTAATGTTTCGATAACAATATCACGTGCATAATCTTTATAGTAACCAACTTCCCCTCTAGACCACGCTGCACTCTGCCACTCTTCGAAGTAGTTCTTTACTACGTGTGTTGATGGTACGTGGAAAACCATAGTAACTTCACTCACAGTCATTGCATTCACAATGTCATGTTTGAATGTACCCATTTGTTTTTCAATAGTTCCTAACTGTCTGCCTGGCAGAGTTACTGCTTTACAAATCAAGTTTAGGTCTTTGGTATCATAACCATTGATTGGTGGCAACTGAACACGGAATAAATTAGGTCGTTGAAAACCCTGACTCCTACCCATAAGGGTTTTGAGTTGTTCGATGTTACCAATTACGTTCGCCTTATTAGCCATCTATCTTTTGCCTTGAATCGTAGAATACTTTCTGTGAGTTTGCCTTTCTGAACTGTGCAGTCGGTAAGAATGTTGCAATTTCCCACTCTGGTGTTTGAACTTCTGCAAAACGACTCTTTACATGTTTAGTCAGATAGTGTTTCAAACAAGGTTTATAGTACCGCATCTTTGCGGTCTTCTGTAAAATACCATATGTCAACCGCATTCTTGAAGACTGTGTCATCTTTGTACCAATCACGTCCATCAATGCATCTAAGAATTTCGCACGTAAAATGGGCGGAAGGTAATGCAAGTTAAGACCATAGAAACCATCTTTTGCAGGCCCAACGATTATCACCAATGGGAATATATCATAGTAAGGCAACGTCTTCTTATGTTTTGGGTCATATGAAAACATCTGCATAGAACCAATCAACTCTCGATTATCCGCCTTTGATGCATCACGTTTTTTCAACGGATCTTCTCTCATCAATGCTTCACGATTGATCGAACGCAGATTCGATGCCTTTTGTCGGAACCAATCACGACTTTCCTTCGTTCGGGGTGTTATGCCCGCACGGAATGCCTGTAGTTCTAGTCTTTGAAATAAATTACTCATACGTCTATTTATACTTATTTTTTACGTTTCTTGAAAGGTTTTAATGGTTTTGTTGATTTAGGCATCAATCCCATCGCAGTTAACTCTTTCTCTGTCCAGATCTCGAATCCCCACCCCCGATCTTTTGCGTATTCTACGGCCGCCTTCCATTTGTTCTGGTTCTTGACATAGGTAAATGATTCTGTTAACATACGTTTAGTACGCCTACCTTTCATCTTGGGTAGTTGGGTTTCCTTGAAAGGTTTCACTTCGATCAGTTTGGTTTGACCATTTTTGTAGACAATAACGAAATCCATGAAGTAACGATGATACTTTCGATCGACTTCATATAGATACGGTATAACGATCTCTTCTGATCCCCATTCTTTGACATCAGAAGAGTTATCACAATACTTCATTACATACTTTTCCCATAGTGATCGATACACTATGTTGGTCACATCACCTAAATATTTGTCAGGGTTTTTAGGTTTAAATTTGCCCGAATATGCCATATAATCCTTATAAATAGAAATAGTAGTTTTAATAACCCTATTTAGTGGAAAACTTATGCCAGCAAAAAACACATTCAAATATCCTCTTCATGACGAAGAAGATTATAAAGGTCGAATAAGATTCACGCTCTTTGCGGAACAGTATTTCAATACTGGTCTGTCAGATGTGTTGTCTTCGAAGAAGTCCGATATGTCGGCACTTAAAGACAAACGACAAGAACTTTTAGATCAAAGTAAAGCAGAAGCAAAAGATGACGGTGGATTCGCAACCAAGACTTCTACTGATGCATTGTCCGAAGTAACTGCACAACTAGAAGAACTAGAGAAGGACGTGGGTGCATTTAACGGTTTTAAGAATGAAACCGAAATGGGTATGAGACCCAGACAGATCGTTGACACCGAAGTGTTATTATATCTTCCACAGGGTTTACAGTTTAGAGATAACGTTACATATGAGAATGTCGATGTAGGATCAACAGGTGCAGCAGTCGCTGGTGGTGCATCTGCGTTGGCTGCAATGACAGATGGTGTTTCTTCTTTTGTACAAGGTATGAGTGGTGGGGGTGCGAATGACGGTCTTGCAAAACTTGCAACAGTAAGAATGGCACAAGCGGCAGGTAAATTTAGTGATGAGGTTACGGCAGGTCTTAAACTACAGACTGGTGTTACTACTAATCCAAACACACGCTCGTTATTCAAACAAGTTAACATGCGAGAGTTTCAATTCAACTTCAAGATGATTGCACGATCTAAAGCAGAAGCAGACCAGATCAAAAGAATTATTGCATTCTTCCGTAGTGAATTGTATCCCGAAGATATTCCAGTAACTATCGGTGGCCAAGAGTTGTCTCTTGGTTATCAGTTCCCCAATAAGTTTAACCTTGAGTTTGAATACGATGGTAAGACTATTGCACATAAAGTTAAACCATGTTTCTTACGTTCGGTCGATACCACATACAACGCAAGTCAGATGGCGTTCCATGATGACGGCGAGTTCCTTGAAGTAGACATGAATCTCAACTTCACCGAAACCGTCACTCTTTCTAAGAAAGATATCTCAGAGGGTGGATTCTAAATGAGTACAAAATACTTCCAACAATTTGAAAAGATCTACTATAAGTTTGGAGACGAGACTTCATATTCTCTTATGCAGAACCTTACCCAGTATGTAGATATAATTGACCAAGTAAAACCACAACAGGCGTTTATGGAAGATTATACGATTAAGTCTGGTGATCGACCAGACACTTTGTCTTTGTTGTTATATGGCGACACTCAGTATTACTGGACATTTTATCTTATGAATGACCACTTACGTGAATCTGGTTGGCCTCTGATGAACGAAGAAGTACTTGATCGGGCGAAGAAATACTATCCTCACCGTGTAGTTACATCGACAAACGATCTTGCAACTGCATCAGGTAATCCTCCTAGAGACTTCTCTGTAGGAAGACAAGTGATCGGTCAGGTTTCGGGTACGGTTGGTACTATAGTAAAACGTAATCTAGACTTGGGTCAGTTAACTATTGATACGACAAATGCGTTCATAACATCCGACAAAGAGTTCGAACTGACAGTTAACTCCAATGGTTTTGGTTCGATAGAAGTAGAACACGAACGAGAAAAGTTTGATTCTACTGATCTATGGATTCTTCAGAAATACGATATGAACTATCCAACCAACTCAGGAGTTGTGGTTTATGGTTGGGAAGTTAGGTTAAGTAGTATCTCTACTGAAGCGAACTTGATAAACATACCGTTCGAAGTCGGAACAGGTGCTGGTTTTAAATATGTTCTGACCGCAAGGGTTAATAAGTATAATGAGTATGATTCAGTATTTGAAGAAGGTGAACAGATATACTTCAGAGATCCAGGCTCAGGTATGATAGTGTTTGCGGAAATACACAAAGAGTCTACACAATATAACGCAGTACACCACTACGAGAATGCAGCTGGTGACTGGGTGGATATAGATCCGTTCGACAAAGTAATTCCCGATGGATTAATTGCGGTTACTAATCTGGAAAGACTAAAACAGAAGAACGATGCGTTGAAACAGATTAAGTGTCTGAAGGACACGTCTGTTGATAGTGTGGTAAAAGAATTTTACAAATTGATGAATAATAGATGAGTACACAAAACCAGAACCAATCTCAGTATAAAATCACTCAGGCGTACATCACGTCAGAGGTAATGGGTGGTGATGATGAATCAAATCGCATTCACGTCAATTCAAACATTATTGAGTTGGTATTCTTTGAAAGTTTGGAAAAACCATATATCTCTGGTCAGGTAGCAATAACAGATGATCAGGGTTTCGTTGATGGTATATCATTCTCAGGATCAGAAAGACTCTTCATAGAGATTGCATCTGAAGACAAAACACTAGTGCCTGTAATGACTCGGTTCTTCATCATGACTAGTATCGATCAGGTAGTTAAATCGAACGATGCTGGTCAGGCGAGTGTTTATCTATTTACGTTGATGGACGAACACGCATTCTTGAGTAAGTCCAAGAAGATAAGTCGTACTGTTACTGACACGATAGAAAAAGAGATCACTAAGATATGTGGACAAGATCTCAATAAAGATGTAGATCTTTCGTACTTACATCCTTCTATTCAAAACAACATTAAAGTGTTGATACCCTATATGCATCCTCTTGAGGCATGTGATTGGTTGAGAGATCGTGCGACAACAGTAAGTGGTTGTCCGTTGTTCTTATACGCATCTATCCACGACACTAATATGAGACTTGGTTCTCTAGACAAGATGTTAGAACAGACTACTTGGAATAGTGAACTACCTTACTTGTACTCGCCATCCAACGTTAAAAAGACAGAGAACAAATCTCCGATACACCGCACATTCCAAATTCAAACTATGAGAGCGGCGAAACTACAGAACACATTAAAACAAATGATGTCTGGAGGTGTTGGTTCAACCTATAATAACACAAATTTAGGTACAGGTCAAATATCCTCGGAACGTTTTGATATCACGGATGCACTTGCAAATCTAACCAAGACAGGTGTGATAAAAGAGAACCAAGAACAGAATGTGTATCCGACTAATTTTAAAATGGACGATAAACTTGTTAACAAGATGGACGCCAAGATCTTCCATCAAATAACATCTACTGGTACATATGGTACATTCAAAAGTTATCACGATGAGATGAAACCAAGTAGTTTCACGAATAAGGTGACCAACCGTTCAATAAGAAACATGTTGTATAAAAATATGTTTGAAGTGACTGTGCCGGGAGCAGGATTCATTGTCTCTAAAGCGAGTGTCGGTGACATGGTTAGAATCGAAACCATATCAGATGATGGTGATAGCAAAACATCAATATCTTTTGATCAGTTAAGAACAGGAGATTTTCTCATTTACAATACAAGACATACATTCAAAAATACACGTCATGACGTTGTTATGACTGTATGTAAATTGGTGAAAGGATAATGAAGTCAATAGAGTCAGAATTTTATGGCGATCTAAATCGATGGTTTATTGCTGATGTGATAGACCACACGCCTCCATACGGATATGAAGGTCGTGTCAAGATTCGTATTCACGGTGTACATAACCCATCGACACGAGAGATACCACAACACGATCTACCTTGGGCCCAAGTAGTACTACCTACGACTGAGGGTGGTGTGTCTGGTTTAGGTAGAACACCTAGACTCACTTCAGGCGCAACTGTATTTGGTTTCTTCATGGACGGTAAGGCATCTCAGATACCTTTGGTTATAGGATCGATACCTAAGACAGAGTATCCTACTCGTATTCAGAGACAAGTAGAGTTTAATACTGTTCAGGAAAGGATAGATCAGGAAGAAGTATTCTATGAACAAGAGATAAAGATTGTTGATTCCGATAGGGTAGAAGACGACAAGTTTGAGTTTGTGTATAACAACACTATTCATCAACGTAAGATTGAGGCAGTCAAATACTTTCTAAGTAACGGATACACAGTAAATCAATCATTAGGTATTGTGGCGGGTTTACTCTTCAAATCTAATTTGAATAACACCGCAGTCGAATCGACCGAAGACTTTAACCCATTAGGTATCGCTGGTTGGATAAACGAACGTAAAACAAAACTAAAGAACTTCTCTAACGATTGGAGAAAGTTTAGTTCTCAATTAGTTTACATAAAGTTCGAACTAAATAGTACGCAAGCAGCTGCTAACATTAGATTGCGTAGGGTCGATACTATTGAGAAGACCGCAAAACATAATTGTCAAACAATATTCGCAAAGTACTATCTAGGTGTCAAAAAGAAAGGTGACTTGGAAAGTATTAATCGATTGGTTGTTGGACTTCAAGACGTATTGGGTGTATAATGCCGTTAAAGAAAAATCAACTTAATTCTGCGTTAACGCAAAATCAAAAAGGACAACCATTCGGTCAGTCCGTGATTGATAATGGTAAAGAACTTGGTGAAACACAGTTTGTCAAAAATGCGACTGTGTTCGGCGGAAACACTGGTGGTGTCTTTGCTGGTATCGAAAGTATGGAAACCAAGATCGACAACCCAGGCGAGACCGCTATGGGTGATGCAATGTGTTCCTTTGGAGATCAGGTAAATGGTCTCGGTGGTGTTCCCGACCCAACATCTGTTCCGTTGGATTTGTCTGTACCTACCATTACAGTGACCGAACATTCTGCTGATCCTTCAGAGGCAGATTCAGATGGACAACTTCCTGTTGATGCACCGTCAATCTCAGCGGGTGCGACAGAGAGTCAACCAGTGTCATCTGTCGTTTCTCAATTGACAGGACTAGGCGCACCTACCGCAAAACTAGAATCAGAAACATTGGGTGCATCTTCTTTAGACGCAATTAGTGCAACCGCATCGGACGTTGAAGGTAAACAAGGTAGATTGAAAGGAAAGATACAGGCAGTTGCATCAGAAACAAAGGCCGCATCGGGTACAGGTGGTGGCGCATCAGGTGGACTAGGTGCAATCACACCCGTATTGAAGAAAGATGAGACTATGGTTGAGGACATAATTAAAGATGTGTCATCTATTCCGAGTGTAAATCCGAATGCAAAACCGTTGACAAATGTTAAGAACAATGTAAGTCCAGTGAACAATGTAGTAAACAAAAATATTAATGAAGTGTCAACGAATCCCCTCGATGTTGCCAAACAAGTTACGACAGGCAAAAATCCCTCATTAGCTAAACTTCAAAGTTCCCAGAAAGAACAAGATGGATTCTTCAATCGTAACCCGATAAAAACAGGTCTTGGTTTATTACAGGACATGACAGAAAACATAACCAATGATGCATCTCAGGTTATTCGGAGTTTTACCAGTAACGCAAAACTACCTAGCAAGATTCTTTCTAAGATTATTGGTAACAGTTTAGATGGTTCAAAACAAGGTCTAGACAATGCGACTCAAGAAACTATAAGAAACGATACTACATTAACACCCAAGATGAAATCTATAATTGGTTCTATACCAGAGGGTCAAAGTAATGATGCTTTCGTTTCAGAACTAAACGTTAAGGCGAGTTCTGCTGGTCTGTCTCAAGAAGAAATTACCGCAGTTCAAGAACGTGTTTTCGCAACAGAGGAAGAGTTAAGTAAACTAGACACGACCATATCAGGTACATTGATAACAACCTCAGACTCGTTTGTGAAAGAAGATTATGATGTGTCAGAAACTCTTATAAAGTTCAATGGTCAACAGACCGCCTTTGACACATTTACATATATCGATTCTAAAGAAGAACTCGGAACCGAGTTTAGAATGATCAATCGTCCGATCACAGAAATGATTGTTCATGCGAGCGATACATACACTAACCAAAACATTGGTTCAGAAGAACTTCATGTAGAACATAATCAAAGTGGTATGGACGGTATAGGTTATCATCTGGTAATACGTAGAGATGGTCGGTTACAAAGAGGAAGACCATACGACACACCTACAGAGAATACAACGACTAATGGTCATGGTAAGAACTCGATTGATATTTGTCTTGTTGGCGGATTGAACTGTTCAACAGGTTGTGAGAACCCAGATCAGTATCGTTCATCACAGTCTTTTACTCGTGAACAAATGACAACATTAGAATCAATATGTGAAGCATTCTTCCGTAGGTATTATGGTGGACAAGTGTTTGGTCATAATGAGATACAACCACTTGTTACTGATCCATACTTTAGTGTGAGTGATTATGTTGAAACTGTATTCAGAAAAGTATCTGTATACGATGACTTGGAGACAGACACGGCATTATCATCCGCAGAATTAATTACGAAGAGACCTAAATGACAATAGATAAATCAAAAGATAAGTTAGGCGAAAACACCGCAAAGGATCAAACGCTTGGTGTGCCACTTGATGGTTTCCAAGATCCTACTGGTGAGTTTCCCAAAACAACCTATCATTATTCTTCCTCTATCAACCAAGCTGCTCGTGGTTTTGCGGTAAATGAATTGTATCTTGGTGGGGGTGACTTTAATGTATCACTCAACCTAGAAGATCAACAACCATCTCAGTATCCGTTTAATCAGGTTCAGGAGACTGCATCTGGACATGTGATCGAACATGATGATACGCCAGGCGGTGAACGTATTCTTATCAAACACCGTAAAGGTGGTGGTATTGAAATGCGTGCTGATGGTTCTATCATCATATCGTCCCCGAACAATAAGGTCGAGGTGACTGGAGGAGACAATACGGTCATCGTAGAAGGCGATGCAGAGATGGTCTATAAAGGTAATCTGAACCAGACGGTTACAGGTGACTGGAATGTTGATGTAGCGGGAAATCACAATCTTAACATACATGGACACAATAAGCAAACAGTATTGTTGAATAAGAGAACCGAAGTATGTGGCAACACAGAATACACCACAAAACAATCTGCCTCATACAAGACGGTAGAGAATCGTGCGGAGATTGTGTTGGGTAATAACTCTAATTGGACGAAGGGTTATTATAAGAATCATGTCGAAGGTGAGATTCACTTGATGACAGACAATCGTCTAACTACTACCGCTGGTACAGAATGGATTGCAAGTTCACCTGTTACATCTATAACTGCATCTGAATTATCTGTCATGGGTATGAAAGGTGTGATCGGGGGTGAACAGGTCGAGATGACTGCACCTGTATACATGGGGCCGAAAGGTGCAGTTCCGTTCTACTCTGGTGCTGCGTTCTATGGGTCATTCCACGGACAGGCAACAGAGGCGATTAGATCTTATAACGCAAACGTATGTGACAAGGCAAAGACCGCACACCAAGCGACCAAAGCGGGAACCGCTGGTTCAATAGGGGCAGGTGGATCAGGCCCGAATCCATCTGTTAAGAAGGCAGTGGAAGCACAAGAGACTCCGACACCTAAGAAACCAGTCCCACTTGCAGATGCAATTGGTGCGATGATGACAATGGGTGACTTTGCGGTACGTACCATTACTGTTGATGCTGGTGATGCATTGAAGAACAAGATACTTCTTCGTGACGACTACGAAGGATTATTTGAGAAACACCCTACAACACAAGAGATCAGATCTACTATTCGTGATACTGCTAATCGTTCTTTGATTGCAAACAAAATGGTTGCGGAAGGTAGATTGAATACTGATTATAACAATGGAAGTCCACCAAAGATTGGAAGAACTTCAGGTGCTGGACAATCCTCACGATTCGGATTTGTACCTATTGGTAACTCGATTTCGAATAGAGGTAAGAGGTTTAAAGGATGATTATATTACCAGATCCCATTTACAATCCAAACTTTCTTGATGGGGGGTCAATCTCATCAAGAACTAAACTTGCGCCAGGCGTAACCATTGCGAAATACCTTGGTGCGTATGGAGACAAGACACCGTTCTCTCACATTTATAAACCAGATGATCGTAAACAGATTGCACGTAATCTTTATCTACATGCAGAGATGTACCGAACAATCAATGGTAACACAGACTTGTTTAACAATGTACGTCTTATTGTGAGTGAAGGTGTTTACAAAGGTGGCCCTCTAGAAACAGTTGGGGGCGAAAATCTGAAGAAGGAAGACGGTCGTCTTGTAGTATATCAGGTTATTGATAGAGAAGGCAAGATAGACCACAGTGCTACATTTGATGTTGCAGAGTATTGGAAAGATTATTGTTTCTATCACAAACTCACATTGGACTATGACATCTACAACCCAGACGGATCATTGACCTCTCAGATTGCGGTCGAGATGCCTGAAGTGACCGAGTCTTTTGACTTGAACTTTGGATTTAATGTCGCAACTGTTTATAATGGAAAACTCATCTCTGGTAAGGAATTAATCGAAGTTAAGTTAGATTAACTCGTATAAATAGAAGTAAGACAATTTAAGAGACCATTATGGCAATCACAAGATCATTATCAATAGAGGACACGAACTTACGGGCATCATCGACCGTAACGGCTACACGCAACAAAGAGTACTCTGACTTGGATATATCTCTTGCGATCAAACCTACGACTTCGGATGTATATAAGAAACTAAATGCAGAGTCAGTTAAGTTTGCGGTCAAGAATCTTCTATTGACTAATCAAGGGGAGAAACCATTTAATCCATACTTTGGCGGAAACCTCTATAGTTTCTTATTTGAGATTGCAGATCTGACCACAGAAAAAGCGATAGTCAGAGAAGTTACAAATGTTATTGAAGTATATGAACCACGTGTCGATCTTCCTTCGTTAAAGGTTATTGTCAACATGGAACCAGATCAGAACTCAGCAGAAGTTACTATTGTTTTCAAAATAGTAAACACTGGAGAACTAGTAGAATTCACTACCGTACTAAGTAGGTTAAGATAAATGGCAACAACGATTAAATCAACAGCGTTAGATTTTCAGGCAATTAAGAATAATCTAAAGACGTATCTCGAACAGACCGAAGAGTTCAAAGATTATAACTTTGAGGCGTCTGGTCTTTCGAACATACTAGATGTTCTTGCGTATAATACGCACATCAATGCATTAACTGCCAACTTTGCTTTGAACGAGGCGTTCCTTGGGACTGCCCAACTTCGTAGTTCTTTGGTATCTCTTTCTGAGGGTATCGGTTATATCCCAGACAGTATGAATGCATCGACCGCACAGATTAAAATGTCAATGAATCTTTCTGGAATACAAGACCGTAGTCCACGTATCTCTCTTGCCTCTGGATATCAGTTTACTACTGCGGTTGATAATGTAGACTATACTTTCCAGACAGTAGAAACTATATCTGCCACAGATGATGGGTTTGGTTTCTACGAGTTCAAACAAAACAATGGATCTAACATCATTCCTATTAAGGAAGGTGTATCAAAGACTAAGACATTTATCTCAGGTAATAACACAGAGAACATTACATATATCATACCAGATGCGAGTCTAGATCTTTCTACTGCGGTAGTTAAAGTACACCCTAGTTCTACATCATTAGACTTCACTGCGTATCAAAACATTTTAAGTGCAACAGTAATTAACAACAACTCCACCATCTATATCATGAAGGAAATGCCGAATGGTTTCTTCGAACTAACATTCGGTAACGGTACTACTCTTGGTCAGACCCCAGAGCCTGGAAATAAGATTGTTGTTGAGTACTTATCTGTAGCAGGGGAAAATGCAAACTTCTCAGAAACGTTTGAACCAGTAAATGCAATCGCAATCAATGCAACCACTGACCGTGTTCCTACAATAACAACTGAATCTAAGAGTGCTGGTGGGGCGCAGAAAGAGACTACCGAGTCTATTCGTAAGAACGCACCTTTCCAATATGCGTCTCAGAATAGAATGGTAACTCATGCGGACTATTCTTCGCTCGTACTACGTAACTTCTCATCTCTAATCAAGGACATCAAGTCATGGGGTGGTGAAGACAACATTATTAAAGATTATGGTGCGGTGTATATGTCAGTACTATTCTCAGATACAATTCCACAAGCAACTGTTGATGCGACTAAGAAAGCGATTCTTGATCTTGCGGAACAACTATCTATCGCCTCTTTTGATCTGAAGTTCTCTGATCCAGTTAAGACCTTTGTAGAATTAGACACACGTTTCCAGTTCAACGAAAGACTAACATCATTGACCTTGAACACAATTAAGTCTCAGGTGAATGACACGATACGAGACTACTTCAACGAAAATACAGGTAAGTTTGACCAGTCATTCAGACGATCAAACCTATTAAGCGAAATCGATGACATCTCGCCTGCGGTTCTATCATCTAGAACAGCTGTGAAGATGCAACAACGAATTAAACCTACCTTGGGATTAAGGTTAGATTACAGATTAAAGTTCCCTGTTGAGATCGATGCTTTTGATGATGAGGATTATATCATCTCATCTACTAACTTCGTATTCAACAGTGTGAACTGTACGATCAGAAACAAGTTAAGTAGCAACACACTACAGGTAGTCAACTTGACTGATAACCGAGTTCTTATTGATAACGTTGGTTCATACGAATCAGGAGAAGGTAGAATCAACTTAGTGGGATTGCAAGTAGATAGTATTACTGGTGGACAGACAACTATTAAAATATCTGCCATACCCGCCAACCAATCAGTACTAACTCCATTGCGTAATGATGTCCTTGTGTATGACGAATCAAGATCACAAACCTCTGGCGTAATAACTACAGCGACAAACTAAGATGGAAATAAACGGTAACCGAAAAGGTCATCTAGACAAGACGTATGACGACTTAGGACGAAGAGAACTAAATCTTCAGCACTACGATGTCGTAAATGTTCTTCCAGATCATATTGTCCAGAACTATCCAAAGTTAACAAAACTTTTGGAAAATTATTATGATTTCGAAGATCAAGAGGAATCCCCAACATCTCTTATCAATGAGTTGTTTACTATTAGGGATATCACCCAGACCGACTTAACATTGTTATCGTTTGTAGAAGACGAATTACTATTGGGTCAATCTTACTTTGAAGGTTTCCCAGATAAGAGAGAGGCGGCAAAATACTCGAATACATTGTATCGTTCTAAAGGTACTAAATATTCGATACAACAGTTTTTCCGTACCTTCTTTAATATAGATCCAGATATTGTTTATACTAAAAGAAATGTATTTACACTTAATGAGTCTGAAATAGGCCCATCGTCTCAACGATATATCACTGATGATAAGTTATATCAGAAGTATGCAATTCAGATAAAAAGTGAATTGTCGATCAATGAGTGGAGAGAAATTTATAAGTTGTTCGCACACCCTGCTGGCATGTACTTGGGATCACAAGTACAATTAGAAGGTGTTGTTGATTTAGATATCGAGAATCAACCATTGCCTGGCACATTGGATATCCCACCACAAGAAGTGGAAGGTATCGCAACAATGAGACATCCGCAAGGTTACGCACAACATACTGCACTATTCACCATTCACGATGAAGATAGACAGGATAGCGATATGAAGTTTAGAATGAACTTAGGTAGTCCGAGTACTTATCCGAACCCAGGCGGTAACGATATTAAAGATCTTGGTGATCTTTCGCTTGGTGAGGTACACAACTTGTACCAGACAATGACTGAGTACTTAGAACCTAACTCACCAACGTTCGATATTGACCACGATGCAGATAGTTCAGGTATCGGTCTATCGTCAATGGAAACAATTGACCAAGAACAGTTCACTTGGGTCAATGCGCCAAGAGAAGATATTGATAACATTTCGGTAGGGTTGGTCGGAGATTCAGGAACAGATAAAGAAATAACTCTCGATGAGTTGTTATAAAACGTATAAATAGAAGTAACAATCTTTAGGTAGATAATAGATGACAAGACAAGTATTAAATAGAGGCGTAGTCGCAAACGATGGTCAGGGGGATACCCTCCGAACCGCAGCGTTGAAGATTAATGCAAACTTCGTAGAACTATATAAGTTCCTTGGTGATGACAGTGACGTTTTGGCAGGTAAGATTCAATTCGACTCTGACGGCATCATATTTGAAGGTACTAGTATAGACGACTTCGAAGTTAAGTTAAAGGCCGCCAACGCAACTCAGGATCGTATCCTTACACTTCCCGATGCGGACGGTGACTTCGTACTTACTACTCCTGCTCAAACTTTGACCAACAAGACTTTGACTAGTCCTGTTATCACTACTCCACAGATTAATGATACAAGTGCTAATCACCAATACATATTTGGTGTAAGTGAACTTGCGGCTGACCGTACAGTAACTCTACCTTTACTAGGTAATAATGACGAGTTTACCTTTAATAATCATACACAGACGTTGACCAATAAAACTTTACAATCACCATTGATCATTAACCCACGTGTCGGTACGGTTTTGGCGGATAGTGCTGGTAACGAACTGATCGAGTTCGAACCGATGGTAAATGCGGTTAACCACATAGGGATTTCTTCTGCATCAATCGGTCTTCACCCTGCTGTGAAGGCGGTTGGTGGTAATGGTAACATCAATTTAGAGTTACATGCAAAGGGAACTGGTGCTGTTACGATAGAAAGTAAAGTTGCCTATGGTGTTCAGAACGTGACTTCTACACCTGCAACAGTGGATTTAAAAAAACCAGTCACTTGTTTTAACATGGCAACCGCAGTAACCGCAACGATGGAAGATGGTACTGAAGACGGCGAAGTCAAGTATCTAATAAATACAGGATCGGGAACTACAACAGTAACCGTAACAAATAACAATAACGCAAGAGACGTAATTGAATTAACCCAAGGTGAGACTGCACATCTAGTGTACAGTCAATCTGCGACAGAGTGGTTCGTCATTAGTACCACAGCGAACATAGGATAAATTAAATGGCAGCGATAGTAACCGATAAAATTAAAAGACTTTTCCTAAAGGAACTGTTTACCGATTTCGATTCTGGTGACGTTCGATACTATGCTGGTATCGGTCGTGCAGAACAATGGTCTGAAGAAGACGTTGCGACTGTCCCACAGAATCGTGTGAGAGACGAACGAGATGCACGGTTGAATATGCAATCGATGAAAAACATCACCGATAAAACCTTTGCGATTCCTCGAATAAACTGGGCGTCTGGTACTCAGTACTCTGCATTTGACGATAACCATATAGGGTTCCCCGATCAACCATTCTATGCAATGAACAGTAACCAAGAAGTTTATGTTTGTCTACAACAAGGTAAGGATGCGACTGGTACTCCGTTGAACTCTACAATTCAACCTACTGGTAATACTACTGGTACACCATTCCGTACTGAAGACGATTATGTCTGGAAGTTCTTGTATTCTATCGGTGCATTGAACGCTTCTAAATTCTTGTCATCTGCATATATGCCTGTTCAATTTGTTGATTCTGATGAAGCGGCATCTGTTGATGCGACTGCGGAACAAGTAGAACAACGTGCAGTAGAACTTGCAGCGATTCCAGGCCAATTGATTGGTGTTCAGATGAAAACACTGGGTAGTGGTTTTACGTCTACTCCGACAGTAAGAGTTATCGGTGATGGTGTAGGTGCCCAAGTTACTCCTTTTGTTTCTGGTAATGCGGTTGTAAACCTAAAGATCAAACAAGACTCTGATGGTAACCTTGCTGGTACTAATCCTACTGGATGGTCAACTGGTTCTTATCGTGGATCTGGTTACACTCGTGCAGAAGTAAAAATTATTGGTGTTGGTTCAGGTGCAACTGCACGTGCAATCATGGGGCCTGAAGATGGTCTTGGTGCGGATCCCCGAAATGATTTAAAATCTCAAGCAGTTATGTTCAATGCGAAGATTGATGGCGATGAAGATGGTTCGTTCCTATTAGGGGACAACACTTTCCGTCAAGTTTTGTTGATTCGTAATCCATTGGTTGCAAACTATGATAGTGATCACGCATACTTCAAAGAATCAACTGGTAATGGACTAGGTAGAATAGAATTAGACCAAACACAGGGAACGTTCCTAGAGGACACCTTTGTTGAAGACGTTTCTACTGGTGCGAAAGCATACGTGGATACTGTAGATTCTGTTAACGGAAATTTACTTCTTGCGAGATTACTAGTACACCAAAATGAAGGTACAGGATTTACCGAATTTGATTCTGGTAATCAGATTCAAGATACTAGTGGTAACAGTGGTAGAGTCCTAAAGATATTGAAGGGTGACTTCGATCCTCTTTCTGGAGAACTACTATATATTGATAATAGAGCTGCTGTCGACCGTTCTGCGGAACAGATAGAAGATCTAAAAATTGTAATACAACTCTAAGGGTAGTACAAAAAGATGCCAACGATTTATACCGAACAGACCTTTCCATCCACATACAAGGACGATTATGATAAGACTAAAAACTATCATCGTGTCTTGTTTAATAGTGGTAAGGCACTTCAAGCACGAGAACTAACACAACTTCAGTCGGTTATCCAAGCAGAGATTTCACAACTCGCTGGTAACTTATTCGAAGAAGGTGCGATGATATCCCCAGGCTCGTTCAGGGTAGATAACAAACTTGAATTCATCAAGATTAGTTCACAAACGCCTTTCCCTTCGGACGCTTCAGTTCTTGTTGATCAGGAGTTCAGCACTTCAACTGGAATCAAACTAAAAGTTGTTCAGGCACTTTCTCGTGAAAACGAATCGAACCCAGATACTTTATTTGTAGAATATACTGACGATAGTGTCGGTAGTGAGACAGGTACTCGAGTTAGTTCAGGAGAAACGTTAACTAGTACAGATGGTACGTATGTACTTGATGTTCAATCAATTAACACGAACTCAAACCCTGCTGTTGGTTTAGGTTCTTCCATTCAGGTAGACGAAGGTCATTTCTTTGTACAGGGTCGTGTTGTATATTGTCCTACTCAAAGATTAGTATTCCGTAAGTATGAGACAGATGCATCTTCTCGTTTTGGTTTCGTCATTTCTCAGGATATCGTTACAGTAGATGATGACCAAACACTTTATGACAATCAAGGTGAGACACCAAACTTAACCTCGCCTGGCGCTGACAGATACCGTATTCGTCTGACCCTTGCAGATGCACGTACTACCACCCAAGATAAAAACTTCATTCCTATAATTGAAGTTCAAGGTGGTCAGATCGTATCATCTGTTACTTCTAACTCAGGATTTAAATCAATCCGTGAAGAGATGGCAACTCGTACTTATGAAGAATCGGGTGACTATGTTAAACGTTATTTCCGTGCAAACTTTGCACCGAATGATGCAAATACTTTCAAGTTAAAAATCACGCCAGGAACTGCGTACGTTAGGGGTTATCGTATCAATAAGGATGCGGAAACAACTATACTTGTTGATAAACCTCAAGAAACATTAGATCGACAAAACGACTCGATTACTATTGACTATGGTAACTACTTCCTGTATAATAATGGTAAGGGTCAATTTGATATCAACTCATGCGAATTGGTAAATCTACACAATGGATTAGGCGGTACTGGTTCGGTCATCGGTCAAACTCGCATACGTGCATTAAATACATTGGGTGGACTTGGTGATACCAAGAAACTCCATGTGTTTGATACTATCATTACTGCCGATGGTGCGAGTATCCGTGACGTTAGATCTATTGCTGCACAATCAAGTCCGACCGCAAGATACTTAAACATATACCGTGGTGGGGGTACTCAAACACTCACCAAGATGTATGGTACTGAAAAACGTCCATTGTTGTTTGATGCTCCTATTCGTAGACCAAAACAATTTTCGGATATCCAACTTACAGTTGCGAAACAAAAAGGTGTTGCGACTGGCGATCCATTGACTACTGATGGTAGTGGACAATTTACTCTTACGCCATCTGCTGGTAATGCGTTGTCGAATCCAGGCTCATGGATCATTTCGAACGCAACTACAGATTATGTAGAGAATCCAACGATTAACTTTACAGCGAGTTCTACTACAATTTCTGGTCTTGATAATAGTACCGCTTATCAGATAATGTACTACGAGAAAATCTCTAATGCGAGTCAGAAAAATAAAACTCTAGAACCAACAACTCTTACTACTACACTGGATTCTGATGGTGATGGTGTAAGATTTATTAATCTACAACAGACTGACTTATACGAAGTAACTCGTTGTAGTGCTTATGATTCTTCTGGTAAGAGTCAGTTAAATCTATTCTCTATCGACAATGGTCAGAGAGATACTCACTACGGTACTTCAAAACTAATCTATGGTGGTTCAGGTCTTGACTCAGATGACCAACCTATATTTGTTAGGTTCAAATATTTCGATCACGGTACTGATGGTCAATTCTTTGGCGTTAACTCATATGATGGTCAGGTAACCTATCCTAAGATACCTATACACAGAAGTGCTAACGGTAAACTAGTTTCTCTTAGAGATGTTCTTGATTTCCGTCCAGCGATAAACTCTACTACCGAAGAGTTTGATGGTGACAACAACTCTCACGTATTCTCAGTACCCCCGACAAACTCTTTGGTAAATGCGGATGCGAAATACTACATGCCACGACTTGACAAACTAGTATTGTCAAAAGGTGGTGAGTTACGTTACATTCAAGGTGTGTCATCAATGATGCCTAAGTTCCCATCTACTCCTGTAGATTGTATTGATCTGTATAAGATCGAACTAGGTGCGAACACACTTCATACAAAAGATTTAAAGACCACTATCATTCCAAGACGTGGATACACGATGGAAGATATTGGTAAACTAGACAAACGTGTAGACAGACTAGAACAGGCAACTACTCTTTCTTTGTTGGAACTCAATGCAACTAACGAAAGACTATTTGATTCTGCTGGTAACGAACGTATCCATACTGGTTTCTTTGTTGATAACTTCAAGAACCAGAAGTTTACTGATACTAAGTCTCTTGAACATAGGGCATCTCAAGATCCTACTAAAGGATTGATACGTCCATCTTACAAGTGTAAGACTATTCCAATGATCTTCGATTCTGCCGATCCTATCTCGGTAGGTGTTGTACAAAAGGGTGATAACGTTTACCTAGAACACGATGAAGTTCAATATCTTGCACAAAACATGGCGTCTAAGACGATCAATGTTAACCCATTCCACGTTGAGAAAACATATGGTGACCTAGTATTGTCACCTTCTAAGGATACTTGGAAAAACTTCGAACAGGATGCGCCTACAGTTATTGATGGTGGTACAGAGTTTGATACTACTCAAGCACTTCTTTGGAACGAAGCAGAATGGGGATGGGGCGGTACAGATCCAGCAGACATGCAAGTTGGTATGCAGAGTGATCCTCTTGTTTCACAAACATCTTCTACAACTTTACTAGGTGAATCTACTCGATTGATCGGTCAAGATGTAGAGATCGATCATGGTGATTGGGTAGAGACTGGTTCCAACTCGACTACAACAGAGTTGCGTAGTGGCAATAATCTGTTATCTGTAGAGAACAACTCACTGAATGGTGGTTATGTTAAAGAGACCGAGACAAGTAAAGTTAATTACATCGGTAAGAGAATAAACAAAGCTATATCACCTAAATTCTCTGTTGGTCTAACTTTGAATGTAAAAGATGAAGTGATCATTCCTTTCACTTCAACATATAAGTATGTCTTCCGTTGTGGCGCACACAATGGTCGTATTAAAGTTTACCGTCTTCCAAGCGGTCAGCAGGATGTTGCAGGTAACTGGACAGAATTTGGAACCAGCAAACAGCAATTCAATTCTGGTGACAAGTTGATGATTAAAGGTGTAGGAACTGGTGGCGCACACGTTTACTTCTACAAGACTCAGGATAAGTGGAAAGCTGGTACTCGTTATGACGTAACTGTTGGTCGTAAGACTCAAAGTAATGCGAAGAGAACTAACACTTATCAGACGATTCAAAACGAACAAGTTACTAAAACTCAGGACGTATCGGTTCAAGAGACTGTTACTAATACTACATACGAACGAACCAATACAATCTCTACGGAGAATATGTATCAAACCACTCAGGAATACAATACTGCTACTGAGACTACAACTTCAGTAAACCGTATTTCGAGTGAGAGTGTTCTTACGGAGGTAGTTGATAATCGTGAATTACAAATTATCCACATACCTTGGATGCGTTCACGTAAAGTTTCTATCCGTGCGACTAACTTACGTCCGAACACTAAGTACTTCCCATTCTTCAACAACACAGATGTATCACGTTTCTGTAAGATGAAGACTTTCTACAAGTCGTCAACAGTTGCAGATCCTAACTATACTGTTGCTGATAATGGAACTAACATGATTCCAGAGGTAGAACTACCACCTGCAACAGAACACTCTGAAGGTTCAACTCCTCTACAATCAGATGCGAATGGTATCCTTGAGGCGGAGTACGAAATACCTAACTTGGTTAATCCTCCAATGCGATTCCCTGTAGGTACTGCGGTATTCTCGTTGTATGATATCAGTAAACCAGACAAGAGTAAATCTCTATCGTACTGTTCTCAGTTCTATACTGCTTCAGGCGTGATCGAGAGTCTATCTGGTGAGTACACAATTACTAATACTCGTGTACTAGAGATTGTTGGCGGTCAAACAACTTCAGTTAATAACGATCGATACAATGTACAAACTGTATCTACTGACACTGTTGTTACTACTGAGACTCAACAGGATGTTAAAACAGAGAAGACACAGGTTGAGGTATATGGGCCAGTTGAAACCTCTTCGGTTATCACAGGTTCTACTACTCAATTAGTAGCTACAAACACTAGTTATGACTACGCACAGACTGCTGGTTCTGCTTCGGTACTTCAGGGTACTGCATCGTACAGTAAAGGTAAGACTTATAGTTTACCATACGGAGATCCAGGCACTAAAAAGGTTGTTGCTGCTAAGAACAAGATCTACAAAGATGAAGATCCGACTGCACAATCATTTGAGGTCGTAGATCCTAATGGTATCTTCTTAACTCGACTGCGTTTGTACTTTGCTGAGAAACCAACTGGAGATGATGTTCAACACCCAGTAAGTGTTGCTATTACAGAAGCACCCGCTGGTTACCCAGATCGTACACGAAGAGTTCCAGGCTCATATGTTTCGTTGAATCCTTCTCAGGTTAAACAAGTACCAGAAGATGACATCGGAAGTATGGTTGCCAACGGTACTGACTTTGTATTCGAAGAACCAATCTTCTTGCAAGGTAATGGTGCAAACTACGCAATCATTATCCGTTCTAAGTCTATGAAGTATAAGATGTACATCTCGGAAGTAGAAGACTTCTTGTTAGGTTCTACAGAGACACGTATCACTAAACAACCGACTCTTGGTTCGTTATTCGTATCTCAGAACACGGACGTTTGGGAACCACGTGGTACACAGGATTTGGCGTACGTAATGTATCGTGCAGACTTTGTAACGCAAGGTAACGCATTCTTACATAACCGTAATGTCAGACCAACTACACTAGTAAAAGATCCTATCATGACTGACTCTGGTTCTAATAGTGTTACTGTGTTTACAACTGGTCATGGTCTACGTAAAGGCGACAGAACTAGGGTATTTGGTCTAGACCCCGATACTCGATATAATGGTATCTTGGGTTCATCTATCATGAATACGTCTTCCCCATATTTCCGAACCGTAACCTCTGTAGATGCGAACAGTATTCAGTTCGATGCGGACAGTAATGCTACAGTATCAGGACGAGTGGGTGGAGGTGTTTCTAGATTGTTACAACATATTCCTTATGACGTTATTCGTCCAGATTTCGATGTTTTACAACCAGAATCAACTAACTATACGTTGTCAACAAAAATGACTGAGAACTCTTCTCTTGCTGACTCTGATGCTAACACTAGAATGACGGTTGACCCATCTTTCCAGTTGTTGCGTAATAAGACCAACACTACACTAGAGAAATCTTATGCGGTGATGAATCAGTGGGAAGAAGCAACAGAAACTACATTGCAACAGAATGGTGGTCACTCATTGACCTCTCAGATTACTATGACAACTACTGATACACGTGTTAGTCCAATACTTGATTTGGAAGCAACAGATGTTAAGTTGACAAGTAACATTATTGACAACACTGATCCCAACCCATCAGGATCATATCTTGAAGGTGTGGTCACTAACAAACATTTCTATATCGATGAGACACACCCAACTGAGGGAACTTGTCCTGCTAAACACGTGACTATACCGATTACGTTGAGTGAAACCGCAACAGGTATACGTGCGATGTTGAGTGTTAACAGACCACCAGGCACAGGTATCCAATTATACTACCGTGCATGTAGTAAAGA
>Ga0102814_10000641_pt1 | contig 25222 bp, 30 predicted proteins | sample ColrivemetaGS741_FD_79112 | JGI IMG/M metagenome (GOLD analysis project Ga0102814, IMG submission 79112) | Estuarine microbial communities from the Columbia River estuary - Flood tide ETM metaG S.741 | ecosystem: Environmental > Aquatic > Marine > Intertidal zone > Estuary | place: USA...
AAACTGTCCAGCTTTTTTTGTGAATGTCTAAACCAATGAATACCTTTGGAATAGATAAGGTGTCTTGTAATTGCATATCTTCGTTTTTAGTACTCTCAAAGTTATGCTTTTACATAGATGCTTCTCGCAATTGCGAATTTTGTTGTAAGTTCACGTTCGCGTTTCGCAAGAATTTTTATCTTTAACAGAAAATAATTCGTTCCGAACTTCGCAACTGCCACAAGCGGCAACACGTTGTAAAACCTTTTGAGTTCAAACATTGAGAATTGAAAGCAAATTTAATTTATAGAAAAGCAAATTCATCTGATTTTGGTAAACTCAAATCACTTGGAATAGAATCTTATTCAGAATTTTCTAAAGTTCTGACCAATACAAATTGGAATAAAATGAACTCTTTTCTTGAAAGCAATGATAGCTTAACAAATCTAATTAATCAAAGTACGGTTTTTGTTTGCGAAAAAGAATCGGAAATAATAGGAATGATTTACCTTGTACCAAGCGGAAATCCAACTGAATTATTTCAAGAAAATTGGAGTTATATTCGATTTTTAGGCGTTAATACAAAATTTAGAGGAAACGGAATTGGCAAAAAATTGACTGACTTATGTATGGAATATGCAAAAGAAACAAATGAAAAATTTATTTCACTTCATACATCTGAATTTATGGATTCCGCAAGAGCTATTTATGAGAAAAAGGGATTTGAAAAAATAAAAGAAATTAAATATTTAGGAAAAAAATATTGGATTTATTTATATGAATTGAATTAAACACGTTAAAACTTTTCAAAAAATAATTTAAAATAAAAAAGGCTCTGCAATGCAGAGCCTTTTTACTAAACTATCTTCTATTCGTTTCTTTTCGAGAAGTGAATCTTGGATGTGTTTCTTCGTCTTCTTCCTCCTCTTTTTTCATTACTTTTCGGGCAACTTCAATTTTGTATTTTTTCCCTTTCATTTTCTCGTCGCGAATACTTTTTAGTAAATCTTTTACTTTACTGTATTTTACAGCGGCAAACGAAATGAAATCTTTTACTTCAATTAAACCAATATCGCCTTTTTCTAGTTTCCCTTTTTGAGAAAAGAAGCCTAAAATATCTACTTTATTAATTTTATTTTTCTTTCCTCCACTTATGTAAAGTGTTTGAAATTCTGGTGCTTTTGGTAATGATTTTGCATTAGAAACATCTAATCTTCGTAATCCATAATCAAAATAATCCATTTTCTTTTCAGTCTCATGTGTTAAAACATAAGCCGTTCCAGAAGATTGCATACGAGCCGTTCTACCGTTTCTATGGGTAAATTCGTCTTCTTTAGATGGTAAATGGTAATGAATAACGTGTTTCATTTCTGGAATATCTAAACCACGCGCAGCTAAATCTGTCGTAATCAAATAATTTACACTTCCGTTACGAAACTGAATTAAAGCACGTTCACGCTCATCTTGGTCCATTCCACCGTGGTAAAACGTAGAAATAATCCCTTTTGACAATAACATATCGCTAATGCGTTCTACTGCAGATCTATGGTTACAAAATATAATAGCAGCTTCTGAATTTAAAGAGCAAATAATTTGAAACAAAGTATCTATTTTATCTTTCGATTTAGAAACCACAATTTTAACATCTAAGTTGGTATTGCTTACTTTTTCTTCAATAAAATCTAAAACTACAGGGTTTACAACACGTGTATATTTAGGAATTTCAACACCCGAAGTTGCCGAAACTAAAACGCGTTTATTCAATTTTCCTAGTTTACCAATGATGTAAGACATCTCTTCATGGTAACCTAATTGTAAAGACTTGTCAAATTCATCCAAGATTAATGTTTTTACATTATCTGTTTCAAAACTTTTACGGTCTAAATGATCTGCAATTCTACCAGGAGTACCAATTAATAACGCTGGCGGATTACTTAAATTGTTAATTTCTGTATCAATAGAGTGACCTCCATAACACATATTAACTTTATAATTAGTTCCCATTTTTTTCCAAACTTGCTCAATTTGCAATCCTAATTCACGCGATGGAACTAAAATTAAACATTGAACACCTTTGATGTCTTCTTCAAAAGTTTGAAAAATTGGTAATAAAAAAGCCAATGTTTTCCCAGAACCTGTTGGCGAAAGTAGTAATATGTTATTTTCATTTAAAATAGCCATTTCAGCTACTTCTTGCATTTCATTTAACCTTTCGATACCAAGATTCAAAAGTAAATTAGTGGAATGTGGATTCTTATTCATTTTGCAAAGATAGTCTTTGATTTAATTATAAAAGAATTTTATACTAATATGAAATAAATAAAATGCTTATTTTTGGTTTTAGAACTCATAAACTATGAAAAGTATCACGTTTTTTATCCTATTCCTTTCTGCAATAAGCTTTGCTCAAGTTAAAACAGATTTAAAAACGCCTTTTGAAAAAGGTAATGGCAATCAATCTACTACTTATGAAGAGTGTATTACATATTATAAAAATTTAGATAGCCAATTTGAAACTGTTTCTATCAAAGAAATGGGTTTAACAGATAGTGGCGAACCTTTACATATTGTTACTTTTTCAGAAAATAAAAATTTCGATTACAAGCAAAATAAAGCTATCATTTTAGTCAATAACGGAATTCATCCTGGTGAACCCGACGGAATTGACGCAAGTATGATGCTTTTTCGCGATTTAGCAACTTCAAAAATAAAAGTGCCAAAAAACACCATTATTGTGGTGATTCCAATTTATAATATTGGCGGAAGTTTGAATAGAAATTCATATTCAAGAGCCAATCAAAACGGACCAGAAGCGTACGGGTTTAGAGGAAATGCACGAAATTTTGATTTAAATAGAGATTTTATAAAGTCCGATTCTAAAAACTCTAGAAGTTTTCAAGAAATTTTTCATTTGGTAAATCCAGATATGTTTATTGATAATCACGTTTCTAACGGCGCCGATTATCAATATACATTTACTTGTATTGCAACACAACACCAACGTTTAGGCGGAAATTTAGGAATATTTTACAAAGAAGAAATGCATCCTGCAATTATGCAAGATTTAAAAAAGAAGAAAATTGAAAGTGTGCCTTATGTAAATATTCATGGCGATAAACCAGACGATGGTTTTGCTCAATTTATGGATTCACCTCGTTATGCTACAGGCTACACTACTCTTTTTAACGCATTAGGTTCCGTTCCCGAGACACATATGTTAAAACCGTATAAAGATAGAGTTCATGTAACTTATGAATACATGAGAAGTACCATAAACTATGTGGATTTTAATTATGTAAAAATTAAAGACTTAAAAGCAAAAAACTTAGAAAGCTATAAAGTTGGACAACAATATCCATTACAATGGGAAATTGATTCATCTAAAGTGTCTTACATCGACTTTAAAGGATTTAAAGGAGATTATAAACCAAGTGCTATTTCTGGAAAAGATCGTTTGTATTACGACAGAAAACAGCCTTTTACTAAAAAAATACCGTTTTATAATGATTATAAAGCGACGAAAGAAGTTAGTATTCCAAGTTTTTATTTGGTTCCAAAATCGCAATGGCAAATAATTGATTTATTGAAATTGAATGCAATTGAAATGCAGCCTTTAGCAAAAAATACAGAAATTGAAGTGGAAAGTTATAAAATAGCTTCTTATGAAACCTCAAAATCGCCTTATGAAGGACATTACGGACATTATAATACTATTATTACTAAATCTACTGAAAAAGTACAATTTAGAAAAGGTGATTTAATGATTAACACACAACAACTTGGCGTGAAATATTTAATGGAAACATTAGAGCCAGAAGCTGTGGATAGTTATTTTAACTGGAATTTCTTTGATCCTATTTTACAACAAAAAGAATATTTCTCTGCATATGTTTTTGAAGATTTAGCTAAAGAGATATTGGATAACAATCCAAAACTAAAAACTGAATTTGAAACTAAAAAACTAGAAGACAAAGCTTTTGCTGAAAACGGCTCTTGGCAATTGGATTGGGTGTACAAACATTCTCCTTATTATGAAAATGCGCATTTACAATATCCAGTTTATAGAGTGAAATAAAACAAAAAAGCTTGAAAATAATTTTTAAGCTTTTTTGTTTTTAATGATTATGATCTTCATGACCTTCTTCTGAATGCGCATGGCCTTCATGATTTTCTGGAGCTGGTGGCACTTGATTCGCTTCTACTAAATACATTTCACAAACAGGACATATTCCTTCGTTTTCATAAACGGCTCCTTTTTCACAATCCATAGGGCAAACAAAATGTGCATGTTCATGAACTGCATGTTCATCCATAACTTCAGTAGCTGTCTCTGTTATTGTTTCTTCCTCTTTTGCTTCTCCTTTACAAGATACAAATGCAAACGTTGCGATTGCAAATGCAACCATTACAATTGATTTTTTCATGTTTTTTATATTTTTACTTAATTATACAGCATCTAATTTAGTCTTTTCAAACAACAATTTAATGTTCTCATACGAATTATCTAAAACTTTATCAATATCATCTGGATGAACCCACTCTACTTTTTCTATTCCTTCTTCGGCTTGTCCTTCTAAATTTCCTTCAAAGTTAGAATGCATTTCAAACCAATACGTTTGTTTCAACTTATATCTTCCATTACGTTTAAAAACATGATATGTTTTTTGTAACATTTTTGAAATAGATAAACCAGAAACACCTGTTTCTTCTTCTACTTCACGCATGGCAGTTTCTTCCATGTTCTCATTTTTTTCAGTTCCTCCCTTCGGTAAATCCCATTTTCCATTTCTGAAAATAAATAAAATTTCTCCTTTTTTATTATAAACTAAACCTCCACCTGCTTTTACAACCGGAATTTTAGCTTTTAATGTCTTTATTATCAACTTCTCATCTGGATGATACAAGAATGCATGTTGTACCTTATTCTGATACATTTTTACTATTAACTTCTTAATATCTACACTTTCTAACAAGAAAATTTGAAAATCAGTTTCCTTTTGAACTTCATTTGTCAAAAAAAGTGGCCTATCGTTTACAAAAACTTTATACATTTGCAATATGGTTTTTAACAACAACACAGCAGAACAAACAGCCGAATTGCTTTTACAAATAAACGCAATTAAATTAAGTCCAAAAAATCCTTTTACATGGGCTTCGGGCTGGAAATCACCAATTTATTGTGATAATCGAATAATACTCTCATTTCCAGAGGTTAGGAATTACATTCGTGAAGAATTTTCTAAACATATTGAAGAAAAATTTGGAAAACCAGATGCTATAGCCGGAGTAGCTACTGGAGCAATAGGGATTGGCATACTTGTTGCAGAAAGCATGGGACTACCATTTGTATACGTAAGACCTGAAGCAAAAAAGCATGGAAGACAAAATCAAGTTGAAGGATTTTTACAAAAAGGACAATCGGTAGTTGTAGTAGAAGATTTAATTAGCACTGGAGGCAGTAGTCTTATGGCGGTTGAAGCTTTACGTAATGAAGGCGCAATTGTAAAAGGAATGGCAGCTATATTTACATATGGCTTTGATATATCTGTAGATAAAATAAAAGAAGCTAATTTAGATGTATTTACTTTAAGTAATTATGATAATTTATTATCACAAGCAGTAAAGAAACAATATATTAACGACGACGAGTTTAATGCTTTAAAAGAATGGAGCCTTAGCCCATCAACTTGGAATATAGAAGTAGAATAAAAAAATAAGAAATATGAATTTAGAAAGTCCGAAAGTAACAGTAGAAAAATCTGCAGAATATATTTTCAATGCATTGTCTGATGTAAAAAACTTTGAAAAACTAATGCCTGAAAACATTGCTAAGTTTGAAGTAATTGATGAAAATTGCTTTGAATTTGGTTTAAAAGGTATGCCCGAAATAAAATTAGTAAAAAAAGAATTTACACCAAACTCTAAAATTGTTTTAGGAGCTGCAAGTAGTAAACTTCCTTTTACTTTAACAGGTAATATTACTTCTATTGAGGAAAATAAAACTGAAATTCAATTAGGTTTTGATGGTGAATTTAACCCTATGATGGCAATGATGATTAAAGGCCCTATTGGCAAATTCATTGAAACATTAGCTAATAATATGAATAAATTGTAAAATAAAAAAAGGTGTGATTTAAAAATCACACCTTTTTTTATTTTTTATAATTTAAAAAATTATTTTTTCTCCACTAACTTTGCAGTTAATTCAGAAGAAATTGAACTTCTTTCCATTTTAATTTTACCTGCCATTGTTTCAATAACTACCGCATCTTCAGAAATTTCAGAAATTTTACCATGTATTCCTGATTTTGTAATTACCTTATCTCCACTTTTTAAAGCAGCTTCAAATGCTTTTTCTTTTTTTGCTCTTTGTTGTTGTGGTCTAATCATTAAGAAATAAAATATAGCCACCATTAATACTAATTGTATTGCTAAAGTTGTATTCATCTTTTTACTTTGTTTTTAATTTATTTTGTTTTTGGAGTTACGTTTGCCTTAATTTCAAACGTTTCTTTACCTTCCGCGGTGTTTGTTGTTAATGTAACTGTTTTACTTTGTTGTCCTGGTTTTCCGTTAGAATCAAAAGAAACTTTAATAGGTGCTGAATCTCCTGGCTTAATAGGTTCTTTTGGCGGTTGCGGTACTGTACAACCACAACTTCCTTTTGCATCTGCTATAACCAAATCTGCTTCTCCTGAATTTGTTACAATAAATTCTGTTTCTACAACATCACCTTCATTAATAGTTCCAAAATCGTGAACTAATTTATCTAATTCTAATTTTGGTAATTTTCCAGCTAAAACATTTTTAGCTTCAGCAACTTTCATGTCTTCGGTAGTTATTTTTGAAGTTCCTTTTTGGTTACATGAAACTAATAAAATCATTAATGCCGCTAGGCTTAAGGTCTTTTTTAACATAACTTATATTTATAATTATAATAATCCTCTGCCTGTTTTTACAAGCTTATCGTCTCTTTTAAAATCTTTAACCAAATTATCTAAAATTCCGTTAATAAAAATACTACTTTTTGGTGTAGAGTATTCTTTTGCAACTTCTAAGTATTCATTGATAGTCACATTCACAGGAATTGATGGGAATTTTAAAAATTCACAAATTGCCATTTTTAAAATAATAGTATCCATTTCTGCAATTCTATCGGTATCCCAATTTGGAGTTTTATCAATGTATTGTTTAGATAATTCTACTTCGTTTAAAACTGTTTTACGGAATAACTGTTTTGCAAAATCTTTATCATCTTCATCTTTATAAAGCCTTGGTACTAAAAATTCATCATGAATATCTTTTACCTGCTTTATCTGTTTTAAAATCATAGTGTTTATTAAAGGAACATCATCTAACCAGGTTAGTTTGTTATCTTCTAAATAATCGTATAATTTATCATTTGGAGCAATTACTTTTTCAAATAAATCAGCAATAAAAAACTTATCTTCTTTAAAATTAGTTTCTCCCATACTCATATAATTAATATATAAGCTGCTTTCTTTAATTGCATCAATTAAATATAAAATAACATCGTCATTTACTTGCCAGTTATTTATTTTACGTGCTTCAATTTTTTCAAGTAATGACTCACTACTTTTAAGCATTAGTAAAAACTGATTTTTTGTAAACTTTGTAGAAGGTGCTTTTTCTTCTTTAGTTGCTAAATGTTTTTTAGAAACTAAATTTAAATATTCTTCTTCTTTGTTTTGAATTTCAATTAATGCAGAAAGCATTAATAAATACAAATCTTGCATGTTTTCGATGCTTTGAAACAAGAATTTCTCTTCCTTTTCAAGATTGTCAGATTGGTGTTGGTGCATTGCGTAAACAGTTTGCATCACCTTTATCCTTATATGTCTTCTATTTAACACTGCTTAAAGAACTTTTAAAATTAAGAAAGCGAAAGAAGAATTCTTTCGCTTTGCAAAAATACAATATTTATTATTATTTATTCAGAATTTCTTTTTTTCTATCGTCAATTCTTTTTTGAGCAATAGACATAGCTGCTTGATGCGTTGTAATGTTATTATCTGCCGCAAATTTAAAAATCTCTAACGAAGTGTTATAAATATTTTCTGTTTTTGCCATAACTTCTGCTTTAGAAAGGTTAGCTAATTCAGAATAAACATTAATAACTCCACCAGCATTAATTAAGAAATCTGGAGCATATAAAATTCCTCTTTCCTTTAATATATTTCCATGTGTAACTTCATTTGCTAATTGATTATTTGCAGCACCTGCAATAATTTTAGCATTAATTTTACGAACAGTATCATCATTAATAGTTGCTCCTAAAGCACAAGGCGCATAAATATCCACATCTGCAGCATATAAATCTGTTCCAGTAAAAATCTTTGCTCCATATTTTGCACCAACTTCATGTAAACGTTGCTCATTTATATCTGAAATAGTTACAATTGCACCACTTTCTGTTAAATGTTCTACCAAAACTTCACCAACATGACCAATACCTTGTACTAAAACTTTTTTACCTTCAAGGTTATCTGTTCCAAATTGGAATTTGGCTGCAGCTTTTAAACCCATATAAACTCCATAAGCAGTTATAGGTGACGGATTACCTGAACCTCCTTTTTCTTCAGAAATACCAGTAACATATTTAGTAACTTCTCTAACTGTGTCCATATCTTTAGTTTCCATTCCTACATCTTCTGCAGTATAGTATTTTCCAGATAATGAATCCACAAATTGACCAAATCTTCGCATTAACTCAGGAGTTTTTTGCGTTTTAGCATCGCCAATAATAACGGCTTTACCTCCACCTAAATTTAAACCCGAAATAGAGGATTTAAAAGACATACCTCTAGACAAACGTAAAACATCATTCAATGCTTCCCATTCATTAGTATAGTTCCACATTCTAGTACCTCCTAATGCTGGTCCTAAAACTGTATTATGAATACCAATAATTGCTTTTAAACCTGTATCTTTGTCATTACAAAAAACAACTTGTTCATGCCCGTCAAATGATACTTGTCCAAAAACAGGGTCAACTTTGTGTAATTCGTTAGCTTTTAATAATTCTGCAGTCATTTTATGTTGTATTTAGAAATTATTCAAATTTGTTACGCAATATTACGGATAAAATTAAAATTATTCAAAAATTTATATTTTTTTTAGTAATTTGACAATGAAACAGTTAGTTTTTAAAGAAATACAAAATTATTGATTTATCACACATTAACAACATTACTTAGTAAATAAGTATTTTTTTTGATTTTAAAATGAGAGAGTTACAATATTTAAACAAATATTTTATTAAATATAAATATCGTTTTTTTTTCGGTATAATCATTACAATTGCCGCGCAAATTTTTTCGCTATTTACACCAGAATTAATTGGAAATTCTATTAAAACAATTGAAGAATTTTCAAAAAACAATGATCTTTCTTTAGAAACTGTTAAAAAAGAATTACTAAACAATGTTTTTTTAATTTTAGCCACAACAATAATTGCAGGGTTTCTAACTTTTTTAATGCGTCAAACTCTAATTGTTATGTCGCGTTATGTTGAATTTGATTTAAAAAACGAAGTTTTTAATCATTATCAAAAATTAGAGCAACGTTTCTATAAACAAAATAGAACTGGCGATTTGATGAGTCGTATAAGTGAGGATGTTGGAAAAGTAAGAATGTATGTTGGACCTGCTGTTATGTATTCCTTAAATACATTTATTCGATTTACTGTTGTTATCATATACATGTACAATATATCCCCAAAACTAACCTTGTATTCTTTGCTTCCACTTCCATTACTTTCATATGGTGTTTTTAAAATTAGCTCTGAAATACACAAAAGAAGTGGCGAATTTCAAAAAAACTTATCAAATCTTTCTTCTTTTGCACAAGAAATATTTTCCGGAATTAGAGTAATAAAAGCATATGCAATTGAACAACAAAAAGAAAAAGAATTCACTACTTTAACACAAGAAAGTAAAGATAAATCAATGCGTTTAGCAAAAGTAAATTCATTATTTGGACCCTTAATGATTCTTTTAATTGGGCTAAGCAATTTGGTTGTTATTTATGTAGGTGGTAACATGTATATAAAAGGTGATATAGACAGTATTGGAACAATAGCTCAGTTTATTTTATATATTAATATGCTTACTTGGCCAGTTGCTTCGCTAGGTTGGGTTTCTTCTTTAGTACAAGAAGCAGAAGCATCACAAAAAAGATTAAATGAATTTTTAACTATTGAACCAACCATCTATAACACCTCAACAGAACACCATACAATAACCGGTAAAATAGAATTTAAAAACGTTTCATTCACTTATGAAGATACAAACATTACAGCTTTAAGTAATATTTCTTTTCAATTAAATCCTGGAGAAACTTTAGCTATATTAGGGAACACTGGTTCTGGAAAGTCTTCCATAATATCGTTAGTTAGTAGAATGTACGACACTTCTTCTGGGTCAATTTATATGGATAATAAACTCATCAAAGATGTTAATTTAAACGATTTAAGAAATAATATTAGTGTAGTTCCTCAAGATGCATTTTTGTTTTCTGACAGTATTAAAAATAATATAAAATTTGGAAATGAAAATGCAACGGATGCCGAAGTAGTTGAAGCCGCTAAAAAAGCAGTAGTACATAGCAACATTGAAGGTTTTAAAAACAAATACGACACTATTCTTGGAGAAAGAGGAATTACACTTTCTGGCGGACAAAAGCAGCGTGTTTCCATTGCTAGAGCTTTAATTAAAAATGCGCCTATTTTATTATTAGACGACTGTTTAAGTGCAGTAGATACTGAAACTGAAGAAGCAATTTTAAATAGCTTAACTGATTATTGTAAAAACAAAACTACTATAATTGTTAGCCATAGAGTATCTTCTGCTAAAAATGCAAACAAAATAATAATCTTAGATGAAGGGAGAATTATCCAACAAGGTACTCACAATCAATTATTAGAAGAAGAAGGTTATTATAAGGAATTATACAACAAACAACTTTCGGAAAAAGAAATTGTTTAAATTATTGTTTTATATCTTTTTTTTTTAGATTTTTGGTATCTATAAAAACCAATATTAGACTGAAGGATTATGAGAGAAAATGAAATGTTAGAAAAAGAGGATATTTTTTCTAAAGTATTAAGAGCAGGAAGAAGAACTTATTTTTTTGATGTAAGAGCAACTAAAGCAGATGATTATTACATAACTATTACAGAAAGTAAAAAGTTTACAGAAGAAGATGGTTCTTATCACTTTAAAAAACATAAAATTTATTTATACAAAGAAGATTTCGCAGCTTTCCAAGAAATTTTAGACGAAATGACTTCATTTGTAGTAGACCATAAAGGCGAAGAAGTAATTTCTGAAAGACATCAAAAAGATTTTAAGAAAGAAGAGTTTACTAGTGTAACTGAAGAAGAAGCTCCAGCATCAAGTAGCTTTACAGACATTAGTTTTGATGATATTTAATCAACATTGAAATAAAATAGAATAAGCCCTTCAATTTGTAGGGCTTTTTTATTAGCCAATTTTTAATCCGTTAGCAACTTTAAAATTAGGAGATAGCAAAACAATATCATTCTCTACTCCTACAGAACCTAACACCAAACATTCACTCATAAAAGTTCCTATTTGTTTTTTGGGAAAATTTACAACTGCAACAATCTGCTTGTCAAGTAAATCTTCTTTTAAATAGCGCTTTGTTATTTGTGCCGATGTTTTTAAAATTCCAATTTCAGCACCAAAATCAATTGTTAATTGATATGCAGGGTTTCTAGCTTCTGGAAAATCATAAACCGCAATAATAGTTCCTACTCGCATATCTACTTTTTCAAAATCTTGCCAAGAAATTTTATTCTCCATAATTAAACTCTTTAATTAACTCAAAAATAAGAAATTTCAAACATTTTGTAACATTATAAAAATCTAAACGTATAACTTATACAACGTTTATCATTTGAAAAGACGAACTTAACTTTCTAAATTTTGAATTAAAATGGCACAAACACCTTCAAATATGCTACCATTAGGCACAAAAGCGCCTGATTTCTTATTACCAGCAAGTAATTTTAATACTAATTTTAATTTTGCAGAATGTAAAGGACAAAAAGGAACTTTGGTAATGTTTATATGCAATCATTGTCCGTTTGTAATTCATGTGATTGAAGAAATTGTAATGATCGCTAATGATTACAGAGTGCAAGGAATAGGAATTGTAGCTATTTCAAGTAACGATATTATAAATTACCCGCAAGATGCACCAGATAAAATGGCAGATTTTGCATTAGATAACAAAATAGAATTCCCGTATTTATACGATGAAAGTCAAGAAGTTGCTAAAGCTTATGATGCAGCCTGCACACCAGATTTCTATTTATTTGACAGCCAAGATAAATTGGTTTATCGCGGGCAAATGGACGATTCTAGACCTGGAAATGAAATATCCATTAGTGGTAGCGATTTACGTAATGCTATTGATAGCGTTGTTTATAATCGCCATTTAAACGAAGTACAAAAACCAAGTATTGGTTGTAATATTAAGTGGAAATAATTTATGCTAAAAAAAACACTAACAATCTTATTTCTCCTATTAGCCTTTATTTTTATTATTGATTTTTCATTACCTGGAAAAGAAATAACAACTAAGGTAAACTCTATTGAAACCAATAGACAACATTATTATAATGCTGGCGGAAATTCACATTTGACTTACACGCTTAAAACCAACGAAAGTCAATTTATAATTTCTAAAGAATTTGCAAAAAAAGTAAAATCTAGTGATTTAATTAGTGTAAAAAAATCAGTGCTTTTTAATGAAATAAACTCTTGTCGTTTTAATAATTTTTCAGAAACTTATTCTCTACGATTATTCTCTGGTTTAATATTGCCGTTGCTTGTAATCTTAATTATTGTAGCACAAACAAAATTCAATTTAAAAATCAGTGCTTTATCCTTAATTTTTAAGATTCTTTTAATTGGAAATTTGGTTTATGTTCTCTTTAATTAATTGAACAACAAATTAATTCTTCTCCATCACAACTTCAATAGGTCTATTGGTTCTTGGCCCAAATGATTTAGCTTGTTTTTCGTTTTCACTAGAACATAAAATATACATATTAAAATTTTGTAATTCAATCATTTGAGTTTTATAAATCCCTTTAGGATCTGCAATTTTTACACTATAATTATCTGCTGGAAAAGTATTGGTTACTGAAAGAAAATAACTTTCTGCAGCATACGGAAAAAACCAACGTACTTTTTCAGTGGCTTTACTTATTAAATAATTTCTATCAAATAAAAGCGCTTGGTCTTTATTAACCCAACTCAAACTATTATCGGTATTGATAACTTCTTTTCCGTTTTCATCTACAATAGTAATTTGCAATTCGTTAATAATTGCCATACTTCCATTTTCATGCGGAATTACAACTAAATACGACGTAAAGTCAAAACCACAATGTGGCACTTGACTAAAGCAAAAAAAAGAAAAAAGAAGAAAGAGAAAAGAAAATTTATTTTTCATCAAACACTAAAGATTCATAGTAACATAGCTATATACTAACTCTCTTTCATCATCAGAAATTTTAGCTTTCTTCTGCATGCTTACCATAATTGGCTTCCATCTTTCTTTAGAGTAATTATTATTATTTGGTAAATCATGGCATTTACCACATTTCGCCTCATAAATAGTTTTACCAGCAGCTAACTCTGCAGTTAAAGGAATCGTTGGCAATGTGTTTTCAGCAACTGTTGTAGCAACTGGCGCAACTACAGCTTTTTTTGCAGTACATGAAACAATCCCAACCGCTAATAATCCTAATACTATATATTTTTTCATCGTTTTTAATTTTAGTAAATATAGTAAAAAAAGAAAATCCCGAAAACAATGTTTCGGGATTTTAAATTTTTATAGACTAATTACTATTTAACGTCCATTAATTCTACATCAAAAATTAAAGTCGCATCTGGTGGAATAACTCCTCCAGCACCACTAGAACCATATCCTAAATAAGAAGGAATTACAAAACGAGCCTTATCTCCTACTTTTAATAAAGAAATACCTTCGTCCCATCCTTCAATAACTTGTCCTGCACCTAATTTAAAATCAATTGGTTTTTTTCTTTTGTAAGACGAATCAAAAACTTGTCCGTTTTCTAAAGAACCTTCATAATGTACCGAAACAGTTTTACCTTTTTCAGCTTGTTTACCATTTCCAGTTTGAATCATTTTATAACGTAATCCACTATCTGTAGTATCAAAACCAGCAGCTAATTTTTCCATCGCAGCTTCTGCTTCTTGCTTTTGAGCAGCAATTCTTTTCTCACGAGAACCTTCAAAAGTTCTAAACGCTTCAATAGCATTCCATTTTTCAGCTTCCGCTCCTACTCTAATAATTTCAACACTTTCTAAAGCATCTCCTTGAGCAACAGTATCCACAACATCTTGACCTTCTACAACATGACCAAAAACAGTATGCTTACCGTCTAACCAATCTGTTGGAATATGTGTAATATAAAATTGAGAACCATTTGTTCCAGGTCCTGCATTAGCCATTGCTAAAACTCCTGGTCTATTATGTTTTAATTCAGGGTGAAATTCATCATCAAATTTATAACCTGCATCTCCAGTTCCTGTTCCTAATGGACACCCACATTGAATCATAAAATCTGGAATAACTCTATGAAATTTTAAACCATTATAATAAGGTTGTCCCATAGATTTTACTTTATTTTCTAACTGCCCTTCAGCTAAACCAACAAAGTTTCCAACTGTTCCTGGTGTTTTATCGTGTGCTAATTTCACTAATACACTTCCTTTAGGAGTATTAAATTTTGCGTAAATTCCGTCTTGCATGTTTTCGATTTTTTTAATTTAAAGTGCAAATTTACTAATAATTTTTGACTATTTTTGATTCTTTAGAAGCAGAAAAGCATCTATTTAATCACTTTTTGTCCTGCTGTCCGTTATATCGGTCATTGCGAGGAACGAAGCAAACCAAAGCAGATTGCTTCGTTCCTCGCAATGACAGGATACCACTACCATCAGGGCTATACATCACAAATAATTTTTAGTATGAAAGCAGAAAACTACATAGAAATCAATAAACAAGCTTGGAACAATCAAGTTCCAGTACATTTAGATTCTGATTTTTACGACATGCAAACCTTTATAAGAGGCAAAAATTCATTACCTCAAATTGACATCGACTTATTAGGAGATATTAAAGGAAAAAGCATCTTGCATTTACAATGTCACTTTGGTCAAGATTCTCTTTCAATGGCAAGAATGGGCGCAAAAGTTACGGGTGTAGATTTATCAGATAAAGCCATTGAAAAAGCGCAAGAATTAAGCAAGCAATTAAATTTAGAAGCTACATTTTTTTGTTGTGACGTATATGATACATTAGAACATATTACTGAACAATTTGACATTGTTTATATCAGTTATGGAACTATAAGTTGGTTACCCAATTTAGATAAATGGGCAAACATTATTGCAAAAGCTTTAAAACCAAATGGAAAATTTGTTTTTGTTGAATTTCATCCTGTTGTTTGGGTGTTTGATGATAATTTTACAAAAATTCAACACCATTATCATAACGAAAAAGCTATAATTGAAGAATATACTGGAACTTACGCAGATAAAGAAGCAGATATAAAAACTGATTATATTGGTTGGAACCATTCTTTAGCTGAAGTTTTTCAAGGTTTGTTAAAAAACGGTTTACAAATTGAACAGTTTAATGAATATGATTATTCCAATTATAATTGTTTCAGTGAAACGGTTGAGTTTGAACCTGGAAAATTCAGAATCAAACATTTAGAAAATAAAATTCCTATGATGTATAGTTTAACCGCAATAAAAAAATAACATGAAAAGTATTTACAACTCAAACGATAATCAAGAATTAATTCAAAGAATTAACCAATTAAATCCAGATTCAAAAGCGCTTTGGGGAAAAATGAAAGTAGATCAAATGCTAATGCATACTAATGCTGCTGCTGAAATTGCTTTTGGAAAAAAGGAATTAAAAATCAACTTTTTAATGAAATTATTCGGAAAAATGCTGAAGAACAAAGTATTTAATTCCGAATTTAAAAAGAATAGTCCAACTGCTCCTGAGTTTATTTTCAAAGAACAATACAATTTTGACGAAACAAAAAATGAGTTAATTCAAAATGTAGAGCTATTACAAAACGGTCACAAAACTATAACTGTAATGAATCATCCTTTTTGGGGAAAAATGTCTTATGAAGATTGGGACAAATTAATGTTCAAACATTTAGATCATCATTTAAAACAATTTGGAGTATAATTTTTTTTGGGCAGAAACTTTGTAACTTTGCACTATTAACTTTGCAACCCCTATAAAATGCGTATTGACATTATTACCGTTTTACCAGAACTTATAAGAAGTCCGTTTGAAGCTTCTATTTTAAAAAGAGCTATCGAAAAAGGATTAGTGGAAGTTCATTTTCATAATTTAAGAGATTACACTACAAATAAGCAAAAAAGTGTAGACGATTATCAATATGGCGGTGGCGCTGGAATGGTTATGAGCATTCAACCTATTGACGATTGTATTGCAAAACTAAAAAGCGAACGCGATTATGATGAAGTAATATACATGACTCCAGATGGTGCAACTTTAAACCAAAGTATGGCTAACGGAATGTCTATGTTAAAGAATATTATTATTCTTTGCGGACATTATAAAGGTGTGGACCAAAGAGTTCGAGACCAATTTATTACTAAAGAAATTTCAATTGGCGATTATGTACTTTCTGGTGGAGAACTTGGAGCAGCTGTACTTTGCGATAGCATTATTAGATTAATTCCAGGCGTTTTAAGCAATGAGACTTCTGCTTTAACAGATAGCTTTCAAGACAATCTACTTTCTCCTCCTATTTACACTAGACCTGCAGAGTATAAAGGTTGGAAAATTCCAGATATTCTTTTAAGCGGAAATTTTCCAAAAATTGAGGAATGGAGAGAGCAAAAAGCTTTGGAGCATACTCAAAACAGAAGACCTGATTTATTGGAAGAGTAAAAATATCATTGAATGGAAATAGCAATACGTCAAGAAGAATCAAAAGATTTTAAAGCTGTTTTTTATCTAATAGAAGAAGCTTTTAAAACTGAAAAGCTTAGCGATCATAAAGAACAATTTCTTGTAGAACGCTTAAGAAAATCAGATGCTTTCATACCAGAACTTTCCTTAATTGCAGAAATTGATAATAAAATTGTTGGTTATATTTTACTAACTAAACTAAAAATAAAGAATGACTCAAGTGAATTTGATTCTTTAGCACTAGCGCCTGTATCAGTGCATCCAGATTATCAAGGAATTGGAATTGGAGGAATGTTGATTAATAAGTCACATATTATAGCAAAAAAATTAGGACACAAATCAATTATACTACTTGGGCACGAAAAATATTACCCGAAATTTGGATATAAGCAAGCTCATTTATTTGGAATCCAACTACCTTTTGATGTTCCAAAAGAAAATTGCATGGCTATAGAATTAATCGAAAATGGATTAATTGGAGTAAATGGTATAGTTAAATACCCCGTAGAGTTTAATGAATGAGTTTGAAAATAATTTAAAATTACTTCGCTGGTTCATAAAATAAAATTTATTTATTTTGCTCGGGTTATAATTATTTTTTATCTTTGCACCCAGTTTTGGACTAACCTCTGACGATACTCGTGAATGTTGCTCTGAATCAAATAGTTATATTAAAATTATGGCAAATTTAGTTGATTTCGTAAATAGCGAATTCGTAGAGAAAAAAGACTTCCCAATATTTACAGCCGGAGACACTATTACTGTGTACTACGAAATTAAAGAGGGTGAAAAAACAAGAACACAGTTTTTCAAAGGAGTTGTGATTCAAAAAAGAGGTTCAAGTGCTACTGAAACTTTTACAATCCGTAAAATGTCAGGTTCAATTGGAGTTGAGCGTATTTTCCCAGTTAACATGCCTGCTTTACAAAAAGTAGAAGTTAACCAAAGAGGTAAAGTTCGTAGAGCTCGTATTTTCTACTTCAGAGAACTTACTGGTAAGAAAGCAAAAATCAAAGAAAGAAGATACAAAAAATAGTATTTTACTTTTATCTTATAAAGTCCCAACAATGTTGGGACTTTTTTATTTCATATTATTTCATGTAAATAATTATCGATTTCTCAAAAAACTAAGTCCCAATTATCAAATTTGGAAATCTCCATATTAGAAGCCTACATAATTAAAATTATGCTCATAATTTCTTATATTTGCGTGACTTATAAAAAATCACATTAATTAATAAACATATTTTACATGTCTAACAAATCAAAAATAATTTATACAATTACAGATGAAGCACCAATGTTGGCAACACATTCTTTTTTGCCAATTGTTCAAGCTTTTTCAAAACCAGCAAACATTGATTTAGAAACAAGAGATATTTCTTTAGCAGGAAGAATATTATCTAACTTCCCAGAATATTTAAAAGAAGACCAAAAAATAGCAGATGCGCTTTCAGAATTAGGAGCATTAGCAACAGAACCAGAAGCTAACATCATAAAATTACCAAATATCTCTGCTTCTGTACCACAATTAAAAGAAGCAATTGCTGAATTACAATCGCAAGGTTATGCAATTCCTAATTTTCCTGAAGAAACAAATACAGAAGAAGAAAAAACAATTAGAGCAAAATACGCTAAAGTATTAGGTTCAGCTGTAAATCCTGTATTACGTGAAGGAAACTCAGATAGAAGAGCTCCAAAAGCAGTTAAAAATTACGCAAAAGCACATCCACATTCAATGGGAGCTTGGACATCTGATTCAAAATCGCATGTTTCACATATGAATGAAGGTGATTTTTACGGTACTGAAAAATCAGTATGTATAAAAGATGCTGGTAGTTTTACTATTGAATTTACAGATGCAAATGGTACTACTAAAACATTAAATGATAACTCACCTTTAAAAGCAGGAGAAATTATTGATAGTTCAGTAATGAACATGAACAAATTGAGAAGTTTTATTACTACTCAAGTAGAAGATGCTAAAGCGAAAGGGGTTTTATTCTCTGTTCACTTAAAAGCAACAATGATGAAGATTTCAGATCCTATTCTATTTAGTGCTTTTGTAGAAGTATATTTTAAAGACGTTTTTGCAAAATATGCCGATTTATTCAATGAATTAGGTGTAAATACTAAAAACGGATTAGGTGACGTGTATGCAAAAATTGCAGGTCACGCTAAACAAGCGGAAGTTGAAGCGGCGCTAAATACTGCAATGGAAAACGGACCAGCTTTAGCAATGGTTAATTCGGATAAAGGAATTACTAACCTTCACGTTCCTTCTGATGTAATTATTGATGCTTCAATGCCAGCAATGATTCGTAACTCAGGACAAATGTGGAATGCTGCTGGAAAATCGCAAGATACAAAAGCAATTATTCCAGATAGATGTTATGCTGGTATTTACCAAGCAACTATTGATTTCTGTAAAGAAAACGGCGCATTAGATCCAAAAACAATGGGAAGTGTTCCTAATGTTGGTTTAATGGCTCAAAAAGCAGAAGAATATGGTTCGCATGACAAAACTTTCCAAATGGCTGCAAATGGAACAGTTAATGTAAAAGATGCTAACGGAACTGTTTTAATGGAACAAGTTGTTGAAGCTGGTGACATTTTTAGAATGTGTCAAGTAAAAGATGCTCCTATTCAAGACTGGGTTAAATTAGCAGTAAGCAGAGCAAAAGCAACTGGTGTACCAACTATTTTCTGGTTAGATGAAAACAGAGCACACGATAGACAAATTATTGAGAAAGTAAATTTATACTTAAAAAATTACGATACAACTGGATTGGATATTCGCATTATGAATCCGGTTGCTGCAACTAAATTCTCATTAGAAAGAATTGTTAAAGGTTTAGATACTGTTTCTGTAACAGGAAATGTATTGCGTGATTATTTAACGGATTTATTTCCAATTTTAGAAGTTGGAACTTCTGCAAAAATGTTATCTATTGTTCCATTAATGAATGGTGGTGGTTTATTTGAAACTGGTGCAGGTGGATCGGCTCCAAAACATATTGAACAATTTATAGAAGAAGGATATTTACGTTGGGATTCATTAGGTGAGTTTTTAGCATTAGGTGTTTCTTATGAACATTTAGGAAATACTTTTAACAATCCAAAAGCATTAGTTTTATCGGAAACTTTAGATGAAGCAACTGAATTGTTTTTACAAAATGATAAATCTCCAGCAAGAAGATTAGGAAGCTTAGATAATAGAGGTTCTCACTTCTATTTAGCTCTATATTGGGCACAAGCCTTAGCAAAACAAGATAAAGATGCTGAATTAAAAGCTATCTTCACTCCTATTGCAACTGAATTAAGCACAAACGAATCTAAGATTAATGAAGAGCTAATTGCTGCTCAAGGTAAGCCTCAAAAAATTGGTGGTTATTACCATCCAAACTTTGAATTAACAGACAAAGCAATGCGACCAAGTAGTACATTAAATAGTATTTTAGCTAAATTAAACTAAGATATTTTTAGATATAAAAAAGTCCTGCTATTGCAGGACTTTTTTTTGTGGAATTAATTCATAAAAAAAGCGCTGAATAAATTCAGCGCTTTTGCGTTATTTAGGGTGAATGACCGGGTTCGAACCGGCGACCCTCGGTACCACAAACCGATGCTCTAACCAACTGAGCTACAATCACCATTTGTTTAACGGGTGCAAATATATGGCAAAACTTTTATTTTACAAATAAAAATACAACAATTTTAACTTAAATCATCTAAACTATTGACTACCAAACATCTTTCTACAGTAAACCCTTCCGCAAAATCTACTCCTACAATCCTACCAAGGTCTTGCGCTCTATAGGTTATTGAATCTAAGAAGTTTTTCGAAGTAATTGGTGTAATTGGTTCGTTTGAATTTGAATCAAAGAACTGTGAACTATATGCCAAAACCGAAGCCACTTTTTTATCCATAAAACCAGTAACATCAACTGCAAAATCAGGTTCAATATTTTTCCATTGAATGTAATGGTATACTTGCTTTGGTCTCCAAGCTTCTTGCTTAAGACCATCAAAATCTGTTTCAATTTTCATTAATCCTGATAAGAAACAAGCGTCGCTAACTAATTTACTTCCTTTTCCGTGATCAATATGTCTGTCATCAATTGCATTACATAAAACAATTTCAGGTTTATATTTACGAATCATCTTAATAATTTCTAATTGATGTTTTTCATCATTTACAAAGAAGCCATCTCTAAACCTAAGGTTTTCTCTAGTAACAACACCTAATATTTCTGCCGCTTTTGCAGCTTCTTTATCTCTAATCTCGGCAGTTCCACGAGTTCCAAGTTCACCACGAGTTAAATCTATAATTCCAACTTTTTTACCTAACGAAACTTCTTTTGCAATTGTTCCAGATGCACTTAACTCAACATCATCTGGATGTGCTCCAAAAGCTAATATATCTAATTTCATCATTTATAATATTTTTTTCATCGTTACCGATTTATTCTTAGTCTCCAAATACTCCATTTCTGGATTACTATCTATTGTAATTCCACAACCTACAAATACTTCTGCTTTAGTATCTTTTATTTGCATACATCTCAAATTTACAAATAAATCAGAAGTTAATAGCTTATTCGTCTTAAAACAATAATTTAACTCGCCTAAATAACCTGTATAAAAGCTTCTTTTATAATTTTCATTTTTTAAAATAAAATCAAGTGCTTTATCTTTCGGATAACCACAAACTGCGGGTGTTGGATGTAAAATATCTATGATGTTTTTTAAACTACTTTCACTATTCATTTTTGCAGAAATATCCGTTTTTATGTGCTGAATATTTCCTGCTGTAACTGTATAAGGCTCCGAAATAGTTGTTTCAACCACAAATGGGCTAATATTTTCTAATATATAATCTGTTACAACTTGTTGCTCTTTTTTCTCTTTGACCTTCCATTCACTTGCAATGTCTTTTAATCTTGTTCCTGCTAAGGCAACTGTATTAATTTCATTTTCATTAACCTGCAATAATTGTTCTGGTGTTGCTCCTATCCATAAACCTATTTTTGGATGAAACATACAGTACCTAAAAGCTGTTGGGTATAATAAAAGTCCCTTTTTAAAAGAAGTTTCAATATCAAAGCTATTAATAAAAATTTCCTCTTTTCTAGAAACTACAATTTTTTGACAAATACCTAATTTGATTTTAGAAATAGCCTTTGAAATTAAATTTTCAAAATTTAATTTTTCAGAAATATCTTCTCTCTCAAAATTAACTTCCGAAGACAATTCTTCATGTTTAATGATTTCACTAACAATTTCAACTTTATCTTTCGGAAAAAAACATGGAATTCCAGATTCAAAAGGAGCAAATACAAATCCTTCTTTGGCAAAATCAATCAATTGATGTAACTCATCTGTATTTTGAAACAATCCAATTGTTAAATCTGAATTTGGCTTGCAATAAATTACAAAAGGTAAATTTTGCTCTTTATGTTTATTTATTTTTTCAAATAAATTAGTCATTTACTTTTCTTTTAGGTAAAACCATATTTGTTAACTTACATAAAGATATTAATTGGTCTTGTTCGTCCACAATTCTAATTTCCCATAAATGTAAACTTCTTCCTTTATGAATAATTCTTGCAGTTGCAAAAACAGTTCCAGTTCTTTTACTTTTTAAATGATTTGCGCTTATCTCAATTCCTCTTACTTCAAATTTCTCAGGATCAACAAATAACATAGTTGCTGAACTTCCTACACTTTCCGCTAAAGCTACTGTAGCACCGCCATGTAGCAATCCCATAGGCTGATGCACTCTTGAATTTACTGGCATTTTAGCAGTTAAAAAATCTTCTCCTACATCGATAAATTCAATTTCAAGTGTTTCCATTAAAGTGTTTTTGCACCAATCGTTGAAAAATTTAAGAGTTTTATTTTTATCCATTTTATTTATTTTTATACAAAAATACAAATTTCAAAACGTTATTTACATATACTAAAAACACTTATATTAGCGTTTGTATTTGAAAAAAATATTACTTTTACGAAAATCGTTTTATATATGAAAAGTTATCTATTTATATCCTTTTTATTAATCTTAACTATCACCTCTTGTAGATCTGACTTTAATTTTGAGCCAAATACTGGAAATTTAAGTTTTTCAAAGAACACTGTCTATCTAGATACCGTATTCACAAACATTGGTTCTTCAACATATACTTTAAAAGTATATAACCGAAGTAACAAGAATATTTCCATTCCAAACATTCAACTTGGTGAAGGTAATAATTCTAAATACCGTTTAATGGTAGATGGAATTCCCGGTAGAGTATTTAATAATGTAGAATTATTAGCAAAGGATAGTATGTTTGTTTTTATAGAAACTACAATTGACTATAACGATTATGCCAATTTGGAATCTACTTTTCTATATACAGATCATATAGAATTTGGAACAAATTTAGATTTTCAAAAAGTAGAATTGGTTACTTTAGTTCAAGATGCAGTATTTTTATATCCAAAAAAATTAAGTGAGACAACTACGGAAACTTTACCTATTGGTGGAGAAGAAATTTATGGTTTTTTTCTTGATGAGACAGATCCAATAAATGGTGACGAATTACATTGGACTAATACAAAACCTTACGTAATTTATGGTTATGCAGCAATTCCACCTGCTAAAACATTAATTGTAGATGCTGGAGTTAGAGCGCATTTTCATGCTGATTCTGGACTTATCGTAGCTAATACAGCAACTTTACAAGTAAACGGAACTCCATCTACAAGTGAAGCCTTAGAAAATGAAGTGGTTTTTGAAAGCGACCGTTTGGAACCTGATTTTTCAAACGTTGCAGGACAATGGGGAACCGTTTGGTTTACACAAGGAAGCACAAATAATTCCATTACAAACTTAACCCTTAAAAATGCAACTGTTGGAATGCTTATTTCTGGGAACGATGGAACCACTTCTCCAACTTTAGATTTAAATAATGTTCAAATTTATAATTGTAGTAATGTTGGAATATTAGCACGAACCGGAAATATGATTGGAAAAAATATAGTCATTAATAATTGTGGAGAAACAAGCTTAGCATGTTCATTTGGAGGTTCATATGAATTTACGCATTGTACTTTTGCAAATTATTGGGCAAAACCTAATCAAACATCTGTTTTAATTGATGATTATGATGGAAGTGCAATCTACGCATTAGATAAAGCAGATTTTAATAATTGTATTATTTATGGTTCTCCAAACTTTGCTCTTTCCTTAAAGAAAACAGGCACAACTTTCAATTATCAATTTAATAATTGCCTAATCAAGTTTGCAGATTTTAGCAATCAATTTGCAACGCATCCAGAATATCAATTTACTGGTTCTAAATATGTGAATTGTATTATTTCAATAAACGCAACAAACAATAATCCGAATTTTAAAAACACAAACAATAATGATTTAATAATTGGTTCTACTTCTGCAGCAAAAGGAATGGCAAATGCAACTTATTCTACTTTTAATGACATTTTAGACAACCCAAGAAGCAACCCAACTGATATTGGAGCTTATAATTTTATTGTTTTTGATTAGGGTTTTGAAGTTATATTAAAACATATATAAATTAGTATTAACTTTAAAAATCATGATTATGAAAAAATATATCTTGTACACTATTATTTTTATTTCTAATTTTTCTTTCGCTTGTAGCTGTGTTGAATTATAACCAATAAAAAAAGCAATTCAAGAAGCTGATGTTGTATTTACTGGTAAAATATTATCTAAAGAATCTCTTACAGTTAAAGATGGTGAACTATCAGGCTACTTAAAAACAAAAGTTAAGTATAAAGTATTAGTAACTACAATGCATAAAGGAAAAGTAAAGAATAAAATTTTGACAATCTTAACTGGTCCTGCTAGAGGTGGTGATTGCGGATATAGATTTGAAATTGGTAGTTCTTATACAATTTTCACATATACACATCCTGTAATTATTAATGGTAAAACTGTAAACAAATTTCTAACGACTAGTATTTGTACAAGAACTCAAAAATTTGAAGAGAAAGAATATAATGAAATTGTAAAACATTGTAAATCTAAAGGTTACTAACAGCCGTTCCTATGTAAAGCAACATTAAGTTATTAACAACTTTTGAGAGGGTTATATGTAAGGTGTTTTTCGAGTATAGAATTCCGTTCCAGCGGCTTGTTGGAAAAGTTGGAAACAAC
>Ga0102814_10000642_pt1 | contig 25197 bp, 21 predicted proteins | sample ColrivemetaGS741_FD_79112 | JGI IMG/M metagenome (GOLD analysis project Ga0102814, IMG submission 79112) | Estuarine microbial communities from the Columbia River estuary - Flood tide ETM metaG S.741 | ecosystem: Environmental > Aquatic > Marine > Intertidal zone > Estuary | place: USA...
AACAAACAGTAATTATTCACAACAGCAATACGACCAGTTAAATTGGTTTGGGTTTTATTTTGGATATAATAATTCCATAAGAATTAGAGGTGCAGCAAGTATTTCAAAAGCTTTAAGAGGACAAGTCGCTGGAATTGCAATCGAAGAAGATATGGAAACAATTGCTTTTGCGAAAGTTAGTGACAATGCTAGTTTAGATGAAGTGGTAGTCGTTGGTTATGGTGAAATGAATAACGGAAATTTAAATGCGCCTCCACCACCATTAAAAGATAAAGAAAAACCAAACTTCGACAGCGTACAAATTCGTAAAAATCTTCAAGAAACTGCCTTTTTCTTTCCACAATTACAAACCGACAAAGATGGAAATATTAGTTTCAGTTTCACCACACCCGAAGCTTTAACTCAATGGAAATTGCAATTATTGGCACATACCAAAACGTTGGAAAGTGCCACTAAAACATTAACTACGGTAACACAAAAAGAATTAATGGTTATACCAAATGCACCTCGATTTTTACGTCAAGGCGACCAAATAAGTATCACTACAAAAATTGCGAACTTAACAGATAAACAACTTTCAGGGCAAGCTATTTTAATGTTGACCGATGCTGTTTCTGGAAAGGCTATCGATTTAAAACTTAATAACGCAGAAAACAATAAATCGTTCACTGTTGATGCAAAAGGCAATACGCATGTAACCTGGAATTTAACAATTCCTGATGATGTGGATGCGGTTCAATATAAAATCATAGCGAAATCTGGCACTTTTAGCGATGGTGAACAAAATACATTGCCTGTTTTAAGTAATCGTATGTTAGTTACTGAAACCTTACCCATGTGGATCCGTAGTAATGAAACAAGAACTTTCACTTTAGATAAGTTAAAAACAAATACCTCAACTACCCTTAAAAACCACAAGTTGACTTTGGAAATGACTTCCAATCCAGCATGGTATGCGGTACAGGCACTACCCTACTTAATGGAATATCCGTATGAGTGTAACGAGCAAACATTTAGTCGTTTTTATGCGAATGCTCTAGCTAGACATATTGCCAATTCAAATCCAAGAATTCAGGAAGTTTTCAATCAGTGGAAGAACTCCGATGCTTTAATTTCTAATCTTGAAAAGAATGAAGAATTGAAATCTATTTTAATTCAAGAGACACCATGGTTACGTGATGCACAAAGTGAAACCGAACAGAAAAAACGTATTGCTATGTTATTCGATTTAAATAAAATGAACAACGAATTGCAATCGGCAAAACGCAAACTTGAAAACAATCAATTGAGCAACGGCGCATGGGCTTGGTTTAACGGTGGACGCGAAAACCGATACATTACGCAACATATTATTACTGGTTTCGGACATTTAAAACAACTAAACGTTGCAACAAACGAGGAATCAAAAATGATTGAAAAAGCCATCAACTACTTAGATGCCGAATTTGTTCAAGAATATAAGGACATTAGAAAATACGATGCAAAAGTCGATTTAAGCAAGGACCATTTAAGTTATACGCAACTACATTATTTGTACATGCGAAGCTTTTATCCGGAGATTAAAAAATCTAAAGAAGTTGAAGGAATCACTAAATATTACCAAACACAAATTCAGAAGTATTGGTTGAGTCATTCGCTGTATTCAAAAGGATTAATGGCTTTGGTCGTTAACCGAATGAATGAAAAAGTCACTTCATCGAAAATATTAAAATCATTAAAAGAAAACAGTATTATATCTGATGAGTTAGGCATCTATTGGAAAGAGAACACAAATTCGTGGTATTGGTATCAAGCCCCCATTGAAACACAAGCGTTACTTATTGAAGCATTTTCTGAAATTGAAAATGATACAAAAACTATTGACAATTTAAAAATCTGGTTACTTAAAAACAAGCAAACCAATCAATGGAAAACCACAAAAGCAACCACCGAAGCTGTATACGCATTATTGCTTCAAGGTAGCGATTGGTTATCTATAACCGATGCTGTTGAAGTGGTTTTAGGAGGACAAAAAATCGAGCCATCGAAATTAGAAAACGTAAAAATGGAAGCTGGCACGGGTTACTATAAAACCTCATGGACTACTTCAGAAATTAAACCAGAAATGGGAACGGTTACACTTACTAAAAAAGGTGATGGTATTGCTTGGGGTGGATTATACTGGCAGTATTTTGAAGATTTAGACAAAATAACTTCAGCTGAAACACCTTTAAAATTGAAGAAAAAATTATTCATTAAAAAGAATACTGATACTGGTGAACAGATTTCAGAAATCACTTCTGAAACTCATTTAAAAGTTGGTGATTTAGTTCGGGTTCGTATTGAATTACGTAGCGATAGACCTATGGAATTCATCCACATGAAAGATATGCGTGCATCGGGATTAGAACCCATAAATGTAATATCGCAATATAAATGGCAAGATGGCTTGGGGTATTATGAAAGCACTAAAGATGCTTCAACCAACTTCTTTTTTGACTATTTACCAAAAGGTGTATTTGTTTTTGAATATGATTTACGAGTTAATAATGCTGGTAATATGAGTAATGGTATTACCACCATTCAAAGTATGTATGCACCAGAATTTAGCAGTCATAGCGAAGGTGTACGTTTGTTAGTTAAGTAAAATAGTAACGATGTATGTAAAGAAAAAAATATTATCTTTCATATCACTAACTAAAAAACACATTTTAATTATTAACAAAGCATTAACTGTTACTCGAATTATTTTCGGCGTATTAATTACCATTTTTGGAGCCAACAAATTTTTTAATTTTATGCCTGTACCAGAAGAAATGCCAGAAGCGGTAATGAATTACATGACTGCACTTATAAGTACCAAAACCTTACAGCTTGTTGGAGCTGTTGAAGTCCTAGCAGGTTTATCATTTATATTCAATAAATATGGCGCTTTAATGGCTATTATTTTAATGAGTGTTTCTATTAATGCTGTATTATTTCAATTGTTTTTAGGACCTGCAGACATTACGGGAGCCTTAATTTTACTAATTTTAAACATAGTTATGCTATATGCATATAGAGACAAGTATAAGGATTTAATTGCTGGATAAAACTTTTATTAAGAGGCTTTAAAAGCCTCTTTTTTTATTCTTAACTTTACCTAAATTTTATTAGCAATTCTACCATTGAAAAAGAAGAACCTACATATTTTACTTGTAACTTTTTTGCTAATTACTTCTTGTGCTACAAAACAAGTAACTATAACTAATATTGCTGAAACCGAACCAAAACTTATTTTCTTAAATTACTCAATTAAAAAAACATCAAATGATTCCAGAAGTATTTCATTAATAAATAAAATAATAACGGATGGGAAACTTAAAAATCAAGTTTCTGATCAGAATGAAATTGCAGAAGTGGACGATTTAATATACAATCAATTAGATAAAAATTCTACTATTGTACAAAGTGAAATTATTAAAAATCCGTTAGTAAAAACTTTTGAATATATTGATGACTCCAATTCGTTTCAAATGAAAAAAATAGAATTAGATACTGCTCAAATTTCATTAAAATTAAATTTAGCTCCAAATACAAAATACATTACAATTAGCCATATTCGCGAATTAAATAGCAAACCCGAAATACTTATTAAAACACCAATTAATTAGTTAATGAAACTTAAGCTTCTTTATTTACTTTGTTTTTTAGGCACTTTTAAAATAGAGGCTCAGGTTTTTGAGGTTCAAACTTTAAAATTATCTGGTGATACTGACAAACGTATTAATTTGGTGATTTTAAGTGAAGGCTATCAAACCAGTGAGTTTCCTCAATTTATTACTGACGCGACTAGTTTTATAAATGCTATGTTTAGCCAGTCGCCATTTTTAGAATATGCCAATTACTTTAATGTGTATGCTATAAAGGTACCATCTAACCAAAGCGGATCGGACCATCCAGGAACTGCCACTGATGTTGCAGAACCTGCTTCACCCATAACCATTGCCGATACTTATTTCAATACGAGTTATGATAGTTACGATATTCACAGGCTACTTTACTCTTCAGATTATGCTTCCATTAATACTGTTCTAGCCAATAATTTCCCTGCTTATGACCAAGCATTAATCTTAGTTAATTCGTCAGTTTATGGCGGTAGTGGTGGGCAATTTCCTTTTACCTCAACAGGTGCTAGTGCGAGTGAAATAGCTATTCACGAGCTGGGACATTCTTTATTTAATTTAAAAGACGAATATTACCCAGGAGATGCTTTAGCTGCTGAAGCCATCAATATGACTCAAGAAACCAACACCAGTTTAGTAAAATGGAAAAACTGGATTGGGATTAATAATATTGGCATTTATCCATATGCTACTTCCGGTAACGCGGCCAATTGGAACCGACCAGATCAAAATTGCAAAATGCGCTATTTAGGAGTTCCATTTTGCTCGGTTTGTAAAGAAGGTATTGTAGAAAAAATACATAGTTTGGTATCGCCCTTTGACTCGTATACGCCTACCTCTAATTCAATTTCAAGTCCAACGTTTCCTATTGATTTTCATTTGAATTTAATAACGCCTATTCCAAATACTTTAAAACGCACCTGGACTCTTAATGCTACTAATTTTGCCAATGATGTTGACGATGTAAGTGTTTTAGAAACGGACTTATCTCCTGACATTAACACATTAACAGTTGCTGTAAATGATGTAACTACATTTTTAAAAGTCGACAACCACAACTCGTTTCATGTATATACCGTAAACTGGACTATAGATAATTCTGCCTTAGGAATTAAAAATATTATAAGCGAAGTTGCTAAATACAATATCTCTATGTACCCGAATCCAACAAATACTGTGGTAAATTTTAAGTTGGAAACAGATACAGATACTCGGTTAAAAGTTGATATTTTAAGTTTGGATGGGAAAAAGATAAAAACAATTTCGCTTACTAATTATCAAACAAATCAAGTTGATATCAGTAATTTAAGTTCAGGCATTTACCTAACCAATTTCTATTCTGGAAACACGCTAATTACAAGTAAAAAATTAGTTAAGAATTAAAGAGATTCCTGCCTTCGTAGGAATTACTGAATTACTTTTTTGGAGGATATTGCAATAAAACTTTTTCGGCAATAGCATTAAAAAGTTGTTCGCGTTTTTCTGGTGATGCATTTGGGTTAAAACTAGATTCGCTTATTGCCTGCCAAAACAATCCGTTGCCATTTTCATCAACAAAGTCGATTATAATTTGACGGTTAAAATTAGATTGTCCTATAGGTAACCCAATTGAAATTCCACCGCCCATATTGCGACCACCACCACCTAAACCAACACCAACAGTATTGCGTTGCGCTTCCTGATATTCTTTACTTTTAATATCTACTAAAAAATCTGGAGTTTCTGAAAATGAAAATCCTTTGGCTGCCATTTTTGCGTCGAATGCGTCTAAAAAACGTTTGGTATCGAGCTCACTTAAGCCCGTTTTCATATCGCCATAATAGCTATATGTTTTGTATTTGTTAAAATTGGTGCCTTTTTCGAAATCGTAGTTAACGCGTATAGGAGCACATGAAACTACTAGAATTGCTAAAAATAAGACTATAAATACTCTCATAACTTTTAAATTTTATTATAAAGTTAATCAAAAATTATTCCAATAAATATGATTCTTATTCGGAAGTGCGTTAGGCCTGCCTGCCGGCAGGCAGGGATTGCAGCGATATCCTTTTGGTTTTCTAAAAACCAAAAGATTTAGCAAAAAGCCCGACCCTTGAGGTAACGCCCTAAGTATTCAACATTTTCCATAAGACATCCTTTAATTCGGTCAAACCTTGCTGAGCCACCGAAGAAATAAACAAATATGGAATTGGCAACTCGCCATCTAATTGCGCTTTTAATTCTGCCTTTAGTTCGTTGTCTAGCATATCGCATTTTGATATGGCAATAAGGCGGTCTTTATCGAGCATCTCTGGGTTGTAACGACGCAGCTCATCTAACAAAACATCGTATTGTTTTTTAATATCGGGCGCATCGGCAGGAATTAAAAATAACAGAATTGAATTTCGCTCGATATGACGTAAAAAGTAATGCCCGAGTCCACGTCCTTCTGCAGCGCCTTCAATAATTCCAGGGATATCGGCCATAACAAATGTTTGGAATTCGCGATATTTAACAATCCCTAAATTAGGCTTGAGGGTTGTAAACTCGTAATCGGCAATTTTTGGTTTCGCTGAAGTAACCACAGATAAAAGAGTTGATTTTCCAGCATTAGGAAAACCTACTAAACCAACATCGGCAAGTACTTTTAATTCTAAAGTAATATGTTTTTCTTCTAACGGTATTCCCGGTTGTGAGTAACGTGGTGTTTGGTTGGTTGGTGTTCTAAAATGCCAGTTACCTAAACCTCCTTTTCCACCTTCGGCAATGATTCTTTCTTCACCCTCATCGGTAATTTCGAAAAGAATATCATTAGTTTCGGTATCTCTAACTACTGTTCCTAAAGGCACATCTACATACTCATCTACGCCATCGGCACCAAAGCTTCTACTTTTACTACCACTCAAGCCATGACCCGCACGAATATGCTTTTTAAATTTTAAATGAAGAAGTGTCCAAAGGTTTGAATTACCACGAAGTATAACGTGGCCACCACGACCACCATCGCCTCCATCGGGACCTCCTTTTTCAATAAATTTTTCGCGATGTAAATGCGAAGACCCTTTACCTCCGTTACCAGAGCTAACAAACATTTTTACGTAATCTACGAAGTTACCCTCTGTCATGAGATGCGTTTAAAATTTATAAAGACTAAGTTTAGACTCCTTTTAAAGATTTAAAGATTGTCTATTACCGAGCTTAATCGAATGGTAATTTCTTCTATATTACCTACACCATCAACTCCAAAATATTTATTTTGTGCTGAATAGTAATTTTTTAGAATAGCTGTTTTATTATAATATTCTTTAATTCTGTTGCGTATAATAGATTCGTCAGCATCATCTGCACGACCACTTGTTTTTCCTCTACCTAAAAGACGCTTTACCAAAATTTCATCATCAACTTCTAAAGCAACCATGGCATTAATTATAGAATCTTTACTTCCCAGTAATTTATCTAATGCTTCAGCTTGTGCATTAGTACGTGGAAAACCATCAAAAATGAAACCATTAGCTGTGGTATTTTTTTCAACTTCTGCATTCAGCATGTCAATAGTTACTTGATCTGGAACCAATTCACCTTTATCCATGTACGATTTAGCCAACATGCCTAAAGCCGTTTCATTTTTTATATTGAATCTAAAAACATCGCCTGTTGAGATATGAACCAAATTATATTTGGCTTTTAAAAATTCCGCCTGCGTTCCCTTTCCTGCTCCCGGAGGGCCAAATAGCACTAAATTTGTCATAAATTGTGTTTCTTTTATTTGATAGACTTCTGGTATATTTCTTCCTAACCCATCGTAGTCTAAGCCGTAACCCACTATAAATTTGTTCGGAATTTCTATACCTATATAATGTAATTTATAATCTTTTTTATAAGCTTCTGGTTTGTAAAATAAGGTTGCTATTTTTAATGATTTTACTTTTTCATTTTTAAAAATTCTATGAACCTCAGTAAGCGTATTACCAGTATCTATAATATCTTCTAAAATAACAACCGTACGCCCTGTTAAATCTTGAGTCAGCCCTATTAAACGTTGAATGTCTTCGGTAGATTTAACACCTTCATAAGAAGCCAATTTAATAAACGTCACTTCACATGGTTTCGGATACTTTTTTACAAAGTCACTTACCACCATAAATGAACCATTTAAAATACCTATAAAAACGGGGATTTCGTCGCCAATATCGTTCGCAATTTCATCCGCCAAACGCTGCATAGCTTCATCAATTTCTATTGCAGAAATAAACGGTTTAAAATATTTGTCGTGTAGCTTTATCACTGTTCGTCATTTTTGGAAGGTGCAAAGATAATCAATAGATTAAGTAATAACGATTTTTTGAATTACGATTTGGGCACAAATTGATATTTAAGTGTATTTTTGCATATCATTAATCGTTTTTAGCATTAAAATATACATGAATTACTTTTCTTCAAATTTTAAACTAGGCATTCTTGGTGGTGGACAATTAGGCAAAATGTTACTTAATGACACCAGAAAATTTGATATTTACACCTGTGTTTTAGATGCCAGTAACGAAGCCCCATGTAAAATTGCAAGTAACGAATTTCATTTAGGTGATTTGATGGATTTTGATGCGGTTTATAATTTCGGAAAACAAGTTGACGTGCTAACTATTGAAATTGAAAACGTTAATGTTGATGCTTTAGAAGCACTTGAAAAAGAAGGCAAGAAAGTTTATCCATCGTCTAAAACATTAAGAACCATACAAAATAAAGCAACTCAGAAATTGTTTTATGTAGACCATAAATTACCAACTGCATCGTTTTCGCGTTTTGCATATCTTTCAGAAATTGAAGATGCTATTAATAATGGTGGTTTAGTATTTCCATTTGTTTGGAAAGCAGCACAATTTGGGTATGATGGAAATGGTGTAAAAGTAGTTAGAAAACTTTCAGATTTAGATGGTTTACCAAACGGTGAATGTATAGCTGAAACGCTTGTGCCATTTAAACACGAACTAGCCGTTATTGTTGCTAGAAATGCATCAGGTGAAACTAAAACATTTCCTGTTGTAGAGATGGAATTTCACCCGGAAGCAAACCAAGTAGAGTATGTAATTTGTCCCGCAAGAATTCCGGATGCGGTTGCTAAAAAGGCAGTTGAAGTTGCATTAAATACTTCAAAAGCATTTAATCATGTTGGTCTTTTAGCTGTTGAAATGTTTCAAACACAAAACGACGAGATTCTAATAAACGAAGTCGCTCCCAGACCTCATAATTCTGGGCATCAAACTATTGAAGCCAGTTACACATCACAATTTGAACAACATTTACGAGCTATTTTAAATTTACCATTAGGAAGAACAGACAGTAAAGTTGGTGGCGTTATGGTTAATTTAGTGGGTGCCGAAGGTTTTAGTGGTAATGTAGTTTATGAAAATATTGAATCGATTATGAATCTTGATGGTGTTACACCTCATATTTATGGAAAAAAACAAACAAGACCATTTCGTAAAATGGGACACGTAACCATTGTGAATGAAGATTTAAATGAAGCACGACGCATTGCCGAAGAAGTTAAAAAAACTATTAAAGTTATAAGCTAAGAATTATGAATAAAGTAGGAGTTATCATGGGAAGTAAAAGTGATTTGCCAGTTATGCAAGATGCTATAGATATTTTAAAAGATTTTAATATTGAAGTTGAAGTTGATATTGTTTCGGCTCACCGAACTCCTGAAAAATTATTCGATTATGGTAAACATGCCCACACCAGAGGATTTGCTGTTATAATTGCAGGCGCTGGTGGTGCTGCCCATTTACCAGGAATGATTGCATCATTATCACCATTGCCAGTTATTGGAGTTCCGGTCAAAAGCAGCAACTCTATAGATGGCTGGGATTCTGTTTTATCTATTCTACAAATGCCGGGCGGTGTTCCTGTTGCTACGGTAGCATTAAACGGTGCAAAAAACGCAGGGATTTTAGCTGCTCAAATTATAGGCTCAAACAATCCTGCTGTTTTAAATAAAATAATTGACTATAAAGAAGCCTTAAAACAGAAGGTTTACGAATCTGCTAAAGGTTTAAAATAAAAAAACCTCGAGGGGAACCCGAGGTTTTTTAGCTATTAAGAATAATTTTATGAGTTAGTCACTCTTTAAATTTTCGAAAACAAATGTAATAAAAATTTATTATGTGCGCATAGTAAATTTTATTTTTTAATATTATCTGATAAAATGACACAAAATATCCTACTAAAACCATTTAAGACTCCCTATAATTCAGCTCCTTTTTCTAAAATTAAAAACGAAGATTTTCTTCCCGCATTTAAGCAAACAATAGAAGATGCCAAAGCTGAAATTGATGCTATTGCTAATAATACAGAAGCTCCAACCTTTAAAAACACCATTTTAGCTTTAGAGTTTTCAGGCGAACAATTAGATCGGGTTTCGAGTATCTTTTTTAATTTAAATTCCGCCGAAACTAATGATACTATTCAAAAAATTGCTCAAGATGTGTCGCCTTTACTATCAGAATTCAGCAACGACATTACTTTAAACGAAGCGCTTTTCAAACGTGTGAAATCGGTTTATGATGCTAAAGACAGTTTAAATTTAACCACCGAACAACAAACTCTACTAGATAAAAAATACAAGAGTTTTGCAAGAAACGGGGCCAATTTAGCAAATGATAAAAAAGAAAAACTTCGTGAAATCGATAAAGAATTAAGCAAGTTAAAATTAATATTTGGAGAAAACATACTAGCCGAAACCAACAAATTCGAAATGTCAATCACTGATAAAAAAGAACTAACTGGATTACCAGAAGGTACTATTGAAGCAGCAAAACAATTAGCCGAAAGCAAAGAAAAAGAAGGATGGCTATTTACTTTAGATTATCCAAGTTATATACCATTCGTTACTTATGCCGACAATAGAGAACTTCGTAAAAAACTGGCACTTGCAGCAGGAAGCAAAGGGTTTCATAACGACACATTAGATAATCAAGATAATGTTTTAAAAATAGCTAAACTACGTTTTGAACGTGCCAATTTACTTGGTTATAAGACCCATGCTCATTTCGTTTTAGAAGAACGGATGGCTAAAACTCCGGAAAAAGTAGAAAATTTTTTAAATGAATTACTTGAAAAAGCAAAACCTGCAGCAGAAAGGGAATTTAAAAATCTTCAAAATTTCGCTAAAGATTTAGATGGCATAGACCTACTCGAAAAATGGGATGGCTCATATTATTCCGAAAAATTAAAGCAAAAACTGTTTAATCTGGACGACGAATTATTGAAACCTTATTTCAAACTCGAGAACGTTATTGATGGTGCCTTTATAGTTGCCAATAAATTATTCGATCTAAATTTTGAGGAAATTAAAGATATTGATAAATATCACGACGATGTTTTAACTTACAAAGTAACTGACAATAAAGGTGATTTAGTATCTATCTTTTACGCTGATTTCTTTCCAAGAGCCGGAAAGCGAAATGGTGCTTGGATGACCTCATTTAAACCACAAACTATAAGAAACGGGGTTAATGACAGACCTCACATATCCATAGTTTGTAATTTTACTAAGCCAACAAAAAGCAAACCTTCGCTGTTAACTTTTAATGAAGTAACCACCTTGTTTCATGAATTTGGTCACGCCTTACATGGTATGCTTGCCAACACTAACTACCCTAGTTTATCCGGTACCAGCGTGTTTTGGGATTTTGTAGAACTACCAAGTCAGGTATTAGAAAACTGGTGTTACGAAAAAGACGCTTTATCCCTATTTGCAAAACACTATCAAACGGAAGAGGTAATCCCAATGGATTTGGTTGAAAAAATAAAAGAATCAGCAACATTTCATCAAGGTATGCAAACCTTGCGTCAAATTAGTTTTGGCTTATTAGATATGAGTTGGCACGGTAAAGACCCATCTAAAATTAACAACGTGAAGTCGCATGAAGTTGAAACTTTCAAAAACACTTCGTTATATCCAGAAGTTGCTGAAAATTGTATGAGCACTTCGTTTTCACATATATTTCAGGGCGGATATTCGTCGGGATATTACAGTTATAAATGGGCAGAAGTTCTAGATGCCGATGCTTTTGAATATTTTAAAGAAGCAGGCATATTTAACAAAGACGTTGCCGATAAATTTAAAAATAATGTATTATCTCAAGGCGGAACAGAAGACCCTATGACGCTATACAAACGCTTTAGGGGACAAGAACCAAAACCAGAAGCGTTATTAAAACGTGCAGGATTAATAAACAATTAGAATATTCATTTATTTACCTTATTTTTGAAATTAAACAAATTTTGCAATAATGTCTAATCATCAAATTAATCCAAATAAGTGGATCGATTTATATTCGGATTATCTTTACAACTTCACGATTTCGCGCGTAAGTGATAGAGAAGTGGCGCAAGATTTGGTGCAAGATACTTTCTTAGCTGCTTTAAAATCAATGAAAAATTTTAAAGGAGAAGCAAGCGAACGTACTTGGTTAATTTCTATTTTAAAGCGAAAAGTTATTGACCATTACCGCAAAATAAATTCGAACAAAGGAAAAGCAGAAGTTCGAATAACTTATAACAACGATAGCGAAACCGAGGGTGATTGGCTGGAAGAACGTGTGGCTGACCCTTTTGACAAAACAGCTGAAGACACCATGCAAAACAACGAGCTTGGTGATGCTATTTTTAATTGTTTAAGCAAATTACCAGAAAAACAAGCTGAAGTTTTTAGGATGAAAACCATTGAAGGCTATGAAACTGAAGTTATTTGTAATGAACTAAATATTACAGCGTCTAATCTTTGGGTAATTATACACAGAGCTCGAACCGCCATGGCAGAATGTTTAAAAGAAAATTGGTTTTAATTATGGGCAAAAAAATTAAAATTATAATGCCTTGTAATGAAGCAAATCATGTATGTGATAAAACGCAGTATAAGAACGCTACATTGTGGGAAAAAATAATACTAAACCTTCATTTAATTTATTGTAAAGTTTGTAGAAAGTATTCTAAAAATAATTCACAACTTACTAAGATCATTTATAAAGCACATATTGAGTGTTTAGATAAGGAATGCAAAGAAAAGATGAAGCAAGAATTGGATAAAGCCATTAAAGAAACTCCAATTAACTAAGAACTAGTAGCATCAAAAGCCAAAAAATTGGTAAGCCTTCTACCCAAAACGAGCAGTAATATTTTCCCTGATCTTTTTTAGAACCTATTAAAAACAATCCTGTTAATATTGTTATTAAAGTCAAGGCGACTAGCTTGTTAATATCAATTTCATCTTTAAAAAATTCTATTAAAAAAAATAAAACCATTAATAAAATACCTAGAATTTTAGTATGCTTTAACCCTATTTTCTGAGGAATTGTAGCCAGTTTCAAACTATCATAACGCAGGTCTCTAATTTCAAAAGGAAACATTAAAACTACTACAAATATAAATCGCTGGGCGCTAGTAAAAATTACATCGATACTTAGCAAATGATCATTATTTATAATGGGAAGGATTACCGTTACTCCCATCCAAACAAATGCTATTAAATATACTTTTAAGCCTTCCACATTTCTGAGACTATTAGTGTCAAAAATTTGTTGCTTTGGAAAAAGAGGAATGGCATAAAAAAAAGTCATTAGTCCGAATCCAGCAATCCAAATTAACGTGTTTAAGTTCAAATTATATGCATAATAACACGTAATAATAAAACTGAAAAACGAAAAAATCTGAATAGCTTTTAACCAATTACCTAAGCTTCTGTGATGAAATTTTACCATTCCAAAATACTTCACAAAATTATACCCGGAAACAGAAGCGAAAAACACGAAATACAAGATTGTTTTATCAGATAGCAAACCATATTCCGAAAGTGTTATCCATGTTAATGAAAACACAGATAAACCCACGTGAATACTACTATTTATATAAAAGTTGAAAAGTTGTTTGAGCATCTTCATTTTACAAAATTAAGCAAACTGTTAATAACGGTTGCAAATGGTTAAAAACTTTCCGTTTTACGCAATAAAACACGTTTTATATTATGTATTTTTGCGAAATATATAATCAATTACATCTTAATGAACACAAACGCTTTTGCTTTGCGCCATATTGGACCTCGAGAAGACGACCAAAAACTTATGTTGAAAACCATCGGGGTAGATTCTTTAGACCAACTAATTTATGAGACTGTTCCAGACGACATCCGTTTAAAAAACGGCTTAAATTTAGATGATCCAATGACGGAATATGAATATTTACTACATATTCATGAATTATCTAAACTAAATAAAGCACACAAAACATATATTGGTTTAGGATATCATCCAACTATAATGCCAGCTGTAATTCAAAGAAATATTCTTGAAAATCCAGGTTGGTACACTGCATATACCCCATATCAGGCAGAAATTGCTCAAGGACGTTTGGAAGCCCTCTTAAATTACCAAACTATGGTAATGGATTTAACAGGAATGGAAATTGCTAACGCATCCCTTCTAGATGAAAGTACAGCAGCTGCAGAAGCTATGAGTTTGTTATTTTCAGTTCGTGAACGTGACCAAAAGAAAAATAACATTAATAAGTTTTTTGTTTCAGAAAAAATACTGCCTCAAACTTTGTCTTTGTTAAAAACGCGATCAACTCCAATCGGTATTGAACTGGTAGTTGGAAACGAAGATACTTTTAGTTTTTCATCTGAATTCTTTGGAGCAATTCTTCAATACCCAGGGAAAGATGGTCAAATTACAGATATAAAAACGTTTATCAAAAAGGCAAACGAAGCCCAAATAAAAGTAGCGGTGGCTGCCGATATTTTAAGCTTAATTAAACTGGAAGCTCCTGGTAAATTTGGTGCAGATGTCGTTGTTGGTACTACGCAACGATTTGGAATTCCTATGGGATATGGTGGTCCACATGCTGCTTATTTTGCCACAAAGGAAGCTTACAAACGTGATATTCCAGGTCGTATTATTGGTGTTACTAAAGACATGAATGGCAACAGAGCTTTACGCATGGCATTACAAACACGAGAACAACATATAAAACGTGATAAAGCGACTTCCAATATTTGTACTGCTCAGGTTTTATTGGCTGTTATGGCCAGTATGTATGCCGTATATCATGGCCCTAAAGGCTTGAAATTTATAGCTAACAAAGTTCATAATACTACTTCAGCATTAGCTATTGCCTTAAAAACCTTAGGGTATACACAAACAAATACATCATTTTTTGATACGCTTCAAATTAAAACCGATTCGAAAAAAATAAAAAGGGCTGCCAAAGAGAAAAAAGTAAACTTATTTTATCCAGATGATGAAACGGTTACGATATCTGTCAACGAAACCACTTCGATTAGAGATATAAATTATTTAATATTTATTTTTGCTGAAGCTGCTAATAAAGATACCATACATATTTCTTCAATTTCTGAAGGAAATAATATTTCAGAATCATTAAAAAGACAATCTGATTTTTTAACGCTTGACGTTTTCAATCAGTATCATTCTGAAACCGAATTGATGCGCTATATTAAATCGTTAGAGCGTAAAGATTTAGCTTTAAACCACTCTATGATTTCTTTGGGCTCTTGTACTATGAAGCTAAATGCAGCTTCAGAAATGCTTCCATTAAGTATTTTCAAATGGGCAAACATCCATCCATTTGTGCCTAAAAAACAAGCACAAGGTTATTTAACTGTTTTAAAAGAATTAGAAGACCAACTTACTGAAATTACTGGTTTTGCTGCAACGTCGTTACAGCCAAATTCAGGAGCGCAAGGTGAATATGCGGGTTTAATGGTCATTAAAGCATACCATGAATCTCGTAACGATGGGCATCGCGATGTTTGTATAATACCATCTTCTGCACACGGAACAAACCCAGCAAGTGCGGTTATGGCAGGAATGAAAGTGATTGTTACAAAATCGACTGCTGAAGGCAATATTGATGTGGACGATTTACGTGAAAAAGCTGTTTTGCATAAAGATAACTTATCGTGTTTAATGGTTACCTATCCATCTACACATGGAGTTTATGAATCGGCCATAAAAGAAGTAACCCAAATTATACATGATAATGGCGGGCAAGTTTATATGGATGGAGCCAACATGAACGCTCAAGTTGGACTAACAAATCCCGGAAATATTGGAGCCGATGTGTGTCATTTAAATTTACACAAAACATTCGCAATTCCTCATGGTGGAGGTGGTCCTGGTGTAGGTCCAATTTGCGTTGCTAAGCAATTAGTGCCTTTTTTACCTGGAAATCCTATAGTAAAAGTTGGTGGCAAAAATGCCATTACCGCTATATCTGGTGCTCCTTATGGTTCTGCATTAGCCTGTTTAATTTCTTATGGATATATTAAAATGCTTGGCGCTGTAGGATTAACTGAATCGACCAAAATAGCCATTTTAAACGCGAATTATATTAAACATCGTTTGCAAGGAAGTTTCGATACTTTATATTCTGGAGAAAGAGGACGTGCAGCACACGAAATGATAGTGGATTGTAGACCTTTTAAAGTTCATGGTATTGAAGTTACGGATATTGCAAAACGTCTTATGGATTACGGTTTTCATGCTCCAACAGTATCTTTCCCTGTAGCAGGAACTTTAATGATAGAGCCTACTGAAAGTGAAAGTAAAGCCGAAATGGATCGTTTTTGTGACGCCATGATTTCAATTAAAAAAGAAATAGACGCTACGAATAAAGATGATGATAATAATGTTTTGAAGAACGCACCACACACTTTAGAAATGATTACAGCCAACGAATGGCATTTTCCATATACACGTGAAGAAGCAGCATTTCCATTGGACTATGTAAGACAAAATAAATTCTGGCCTAGTGTTAGACGTGTGGATGACGCTTATGGGGACCGAAATTTAATCTGCTCTTGCGCTCCTATTGAAGCTTATGCAGAGGCCTAAAAATAGTCGTTGAACATCGTAAAATAAATCAAAATAAAATTTGTCATTTATTAAAAACTTGTACTTTTAAAGGCAATTAATAAAAGGCAAATTTTCTTTTTATGAACATTAAAATTACAGGTACTGGGAGCTATATTCCAGATAACATAGAAAAAAACGAAGCATTTCACGAACATATTTTCTTAAATAATGATGGTTCTGTAATTAACTCACCAAATGAGGTTATTATTGAAAAATTTCAAGCCATCACAGGTATTGCTGAAAGGCGTTATGCAAAAGCACATTTAAACTCTTCAGACTTAGGGTTTTTTGCAGCTGAAAGAGCGATCATCGACGCTAAAATAGATCCTGAAACAATAGATTATATAATTGTAGCTCACAATTTTGGAGACGTTAAACATAATACCGTTCAAAGTGATATGTTGCCTTGTTTAGCTGCAAGAATAAAACACAGTTTACGTATTAAAAACCCTAAATGTGTTGCATACGATATTCTTTTTGGATGCCCAGGTTGGATTGAAGGTGTTATTCAAGCAAAAGCATTTATAAAATCAGGAATGGCAAAACGCTGTCTGGTAATCGGTTCTGAAACACTATCAAGAGTTGTTGATAAACATGATAGAGATGCTATGATTTTCTCTGACGGTGCCGGCGCTGCCATTGTTGAAGCCACCGAAGATGAAGGTGGAATTTTAGAACATGAAAATGCTAGTTACACATACGATGAGGCTTATTATTTATACTTCGGCAATTCGAACAATCAATCTTTAGATAAAGACACACGTTACATCAAAATGGACGGTCGTAAAATTTACGAATTCGCATTAACTACGGTTCCAAATGCAATAAAAGCGTGTATTGATAATAGTGGTTATGATATTACCGATGTGAAAAAAATATTTATACATCAGGCGAATGAAAAAATGGATGAAGCTATTTTAAAACGTTTATACAGGTTATACAGAACCGAAATTCCTGATGGTATTATGCCCATGAGTATTCAAACATTAGGTAATAGTTCTGTGGCAACGGTTCCAACGCTTTTCGATTTAGTTAGAAACAATAAATTAGAAAATCATAGTCTTTCAAAAGGTGATATTATTATATTTGCAAGTGTTGGTGCAGGCATGCACATTAACGCTTTTGCTTATAAATATTAATGAATTCCGTTTTTACGGAAAAACCTATGTACGAAAAGACTTTTCCTAATAAACGCTTTAAGCATACTATTCAATTTTTAGAAAAGCACGTTGCAAAAACCGAAAGTATTTTAGATTTGGGCGTTGTAAATCCGTTTTCTGAAATCATGGTTAAACATGGTTTTTCTGTAAAAAATACGAATGGTGAAGATTTAGACCTTGATACTTCAACTATTGATAAATCTGATGCCAAAGTTATAACTGCATTCGAAATTTTCGAACATCTATTATCGCCTTTTACTGTTCTTCAATCTATAAAAACAGATAAACTGGTGGCAAGTGTGCCTCTAAAATTGTGGTTTTCTTCAGCTTATAGAAGTAAAACTGATATGTTAGACAGACATTATCACGAATTCGAAGATTGGCAATTCGATTGGTTGTTAGAAAAAGCTGGCTGGAAAATTATAGACCGTGAAAAATGGACAAACCCGACCAAAAAGCTCGGAATAAGACCAGTTTTAAGATGGTTTACACCAAGATATTACATTATTTACGCTGAAAGAGTTTAACTTTGAAAAATTAAAATTTCAATTTTGAATTTCTATATCATCATCCCTGCACATAACGAATCAAGTTCTATTGGGCTAACATTAGATTCTTTAGTCAATCAATCGCTACAACCAAAACGTGTTGTAGTTGTAAATGATAATTCAACAGATACTACTCAAGATATCATAGAAGGTTATACTGCAAAATACACATGGGTTCAATTAGTTAATGCAAAATCTTCAAACGAGCATTTACCTGGTTCAAAAATTATCAATGCCTTTTATAAAGGGCATGAATCACTTGATGAAAACTACGATGTGTTGTGTAAGTTCGATGCCGATTTAATTTTTCCGAATAATTATTTAGAACAACTATCAATTCATTTTAATCAAAATGAAAAACTGGGTATGGCTTCTGGGTTTTGTTATATTGAAAAGAAAGGTGATTGGGTATTGGAAAATTTAACAAGAAAGGATCATATCCGAGGTGCCTTAAAAGCTTATAGAAAAGCATGTTTTTTGCAAATAGGCAAATTAAAACCTTCTATGGGTTGGGACACGGTTGATGAGTTACTTGCCAAATATTATGGCTGGGAAATTTTAACCGATGAATCTTTACATGTTAAGCATTTAAAACCTACTGGAATTAGCTATAATAAGGCTTCAAAATATTTACAAGGTGAAGCCATGTATAAAATGCGTTATGGCTTTATTATCACCTTCATTTCAGCTTCTAAATTAGCTTATAAAAAAGGAAGTTTTGGCTTATTTAATGATTACTTATCAGGTTATTTTAAAGCTAAAAAAAATAAGATTGACTTTTTGGTAAGTGAAGAAGAAGGTAAATTTATAAGAGATTTACGTTGGAAAGGTATGTTGAAAAAAACTATTTAAAACTCCAGTCTTTATAACTACTAGAGGCCTCTAACCTATTCTCTAAAGAATCTTCTAACTCTGGAAAGAAATCGATACCTGTTAATTTTTCGATGGAATCTACTGATACAACAAATTCATATAATGGTCTATTAGAATTTTCATGCGGAAATAAAAACGCTATCGTTTTTACCCTTCCGGAATTAGAATCTATCAAAACTTTATAAAACTGATTGGGTACCGCTACGCGCTCCTCACCTATAGTTCTCATTTGCCCTCTTAAAACACCTCCTGTAACCACAAAAACACCGTCGTATTTACTAGCCCAATACCGTACCTTTTGCTCAAGTGTATTCCAAATTCCTGAATTAAACCCGTGCTCTTGCGGACTAATGTTACTTGTGAAAAAGGTTTCGTCGTAGGCAAATTTACTATAGCTTCTATCGCCTGCAGGACATAAATGACCGCGGTCGTAACCCGAATTTTTATAATTTCTCCAATTGGCAGCACCTGTTTTAACGGCTTTATCTATTTCGAAATAAGGGCGTTTAAAATTCGTATTAGTTAAATGAGATTTTTTTAATTCGTAAGCTACCCATTCAGCTTGCTCATGTGGTTCACTATAAGATAGCGAATAACCTTCATGGTGTACAATTTGCCCTGTAGTACTTGTTGGCAAGAAAAACTCGTTTGTATTTGATTTTACTTCTTTACCAGAATTAACTATTTCAGCCTTTGCTTCAGTTTTTAAAAAATGTTCGAAGCCGTAAACAGTAAGTACAATTATTAAAGCTAGAATGCTATATTTTGCCTTATTACTCAAACTATTCGAAAACAAATTCTAATGGTTGACCAATGGCGGCATTTGGAAAGCTTATTCCTAATAACGCAGACATTGTTGGAGCAATATCTGTAATTTCTGTTTTTAGCAACGTTTCACCATGTTTAATACCTTTTCCGAAAAATAACAGCGGTACGTGAGTGTCGTAATTTAAACCAGTGCCATGATCTGTTCCTGTTTTGTTCCATGACACACCTTTAAGAACATAAGGATTGAAAACGAATAAAATATCGCCTGAACGCTTCTGATTATGTCCTCTACTTAATAAGCCTTCTAAATAACCCGAAGTATTTTCAAATTGATTAATTTCTGAAGTTACATAGACTTTATCAATTAAATTATAGTGCAATAATTTACGAGCTAATTCATTTTTAATTGATTGTAAATTTAATTTAGAGTCTTCAATTTTCTGATAATCTAAAAATAGTTGATTATTTATTCTGCTTACAATGAGGTTCGAAATTTTATATTTCGTTTCCAAATATGCATTCAATTCTTTTTGCATTTTACTTTCATCAAAAAATCCAGAAGGAATTTTATTCGATTTCATATAATTTATAGCATCTGGCGCTGCATGATCCGCGGTTAAAAACAACGTATACTCACCTTTCCCTACCTTTTCATCCAACACTTTAAATAATCTTTCTAAATCTAAATCTAATCTTAAATAGGTGTCTTCAATTTCTTTGGAATTCGGCCCAAAATTATGTCCAACTTTATCGGTGCTGGAATAACTTACCGTTAAAACGTCTGTAAAATTATCTTTGCCCAATTGTTCACCAATTATGGCGGCAATAGCAAAATCGGAAGTTAAACTATTTCCAAAAGGTGATTCGGCAATAATATTAAAACCGCCATTTTGATCTTTTAATTTTAACAAATCGTAAGGAAAGGTTGCTGTTTCTTTTCCTTTAAAACCAGCTTCAAAAGTGTTTAAATCGCTACCACTTTCTGTATAGGATTTAATATTGTACAATGTATTCCATTCTTTAAAATACGATTCTGTAATATTTGAAGAATTAAAATCCTTTACCCAATTAGGTAAATCGTTCATATAGAAAGAACTTGTAACCCAATTTCCGCTTCCATTATCTTCATAATCAAACCAATAAGCCCCATTTGCTGTATGGCCCGCAGGTAAAACTGAACCCCTGTCTTTTAAAGCAATTCCTATTGTTTTTCCTCGCATTTCGGTAAATAATCTATTTTCATCTGCAAATGTTGTTGTTAGCATACGATGTGGTGATTTTTTTCCACCATCACCTGACATACCTATTGAAATTACAGAATCATTTTGAACACAATAAACATTTTGTTTTAAACCTTTATCATACCAATCATTTCCAACAATTCCATGGTATTTAGGTGTAGTGCCTGTGAAAATTGAAGCATGACCAGGACCTGTTTTTGTTGGCACATAATTAAACTGGTTATTTTTACAATTAAAACCTTCGTTCATCAAACGTTTAAAACCACCTTCTCCATATTTATTATAAAACCTAGTTAAATAATCGTAACGCATTTGGTCTACTACAATACCAACAACTAACTTAGGATTATCACCATTATAAGTCTCCTTTTTAGTTAAAACCACCGCATTTTGAGCTTTGCATGATAGCAAGAAAACGATACCAAAGAAGAAGTAAAAAATATTTTTTGACATAACTATTAATATATGCCACAAAAATACATCTTTTAAAATATCTTAATTTAATTTTAAAGTTAAATACCTATAACTTTTTTTTACTTTAGCACTATTAAAATTAATTATGACATATCTACATAATATTGGCGCTTATTTTTTAATGATAGCAGAAATGTTTCGCAAGCCAACTAAGTGGTCTGTGATGAAAAATCTAATATTTAAAGACATTGACGATTTGGTTATTGGTTCTTTGGGCATTATTGCATTTATCTCCTTTTTTGTTGGAGGGGTTATCACCATACAAACGGCTTTAAATATTAGTAACCCTTTAATACCAAAATATCTGGTTGGATTTGCCACAAGGCAATCGGTAATATTAGAATTTGCCCCAACCTTTACATCTGTTATCATGGCTGGTAAAGTAGGCTCTTTTATTACTTCCAGTATTGGGACCATGCGTGTTACAGAACAAATTGATGCTCTGGAAGTAATGGGCATAAATTCTTTAAACTATCTTGTTTTTCCTAAAACAGTTGCTTTAATGTTATATCCTTTTGCTATTGCTGTCGGCATGTTTTTAGGCATACTTGGTGGGATGGCTGCTTGTGTTTATGGTGGCTTTAGCTCACTTGAAGATTATGTTTTGGGTATACAAACAGATTTTATTCCCTTTCATATAACCTATGCATTTATAAAAACATTTGTTTTTGCTTTTGTATTAGCAACCATTCCTGCTTATCATGGTTATTATATGAAAGGAGGAGCCTTAGAAGTTGGAAAAGCAAGCACAACATCGTTTGTCTGGACTGCTGTGGTTATTATTTTATTAAATTATTTCTTAACTCAAATGCTTTTAAGTTAATGATAGAGGTTAAAGATTTACATAAATCGTTTAGTGGTGTTGAAGTTTTAAAAGGTATAAGTACAACTTTTGATAAAGGAAAGACCAACCTAATTATTGGACAAAGTGGTTCGGGGAAAACGGTTTTTATAAAATGTTTATTGGGTTTATTCCCTTATGAAGAAGGATGTATTTCTTACGACGGAAAAATATTTTCTGAATTAAGTGAAGACCAGAAGCGTGATTTAAGAGGCGATATAGGTATGGTATTTCAAGGAAGTGCTTTATTTGATTCGATGACGATTGCTGAAAATGTGATGTTTCCATTGCGTATGTTTACGAAGCAAAGTAAAAGCGAAATGCAAGACCGTGTTGACTTTGTTTTAAACAGGGTTAATTTATCCGATGCACACAATAAAAAACCTAGTGAAGCTTCAGGTGGTATGCAAAAACGTGTTGCAATTGCCCGGGCGATAGTAAACAATCCTAAATATTTATTTTGTGACGAGCCAAATTCTGGATTAGACCCAAAAACTGCTATTGTAATAGATAATCTAATTAAAGAAATTACGGAAGAGTACGACATTACTACTGTAATCAATTCTCACGACATGAATTCGGTAATGGAAATTGGCGATAAAATAGTATTCTTGAAAAACGGTTTAAAAGCTTGGGAAGGCTCTAAAGAAACCATTTTTAAAACAGATAACGAAGTAGTTACAGACTTTGTTTACTCGTCTGAATTAATGAAAAAAGTACGCCAAATGTATATTGAAGAGAAGCAGTAAAATCTCTATTTTTCTCGATTTATAATTAAACTATCTAAAGCAAACCGCTGTTTTAACCAACGTCCTAATTTATCTTGTTGCTTTAATATGTCAACTTCCTTAATAGAACCATCATTCCATTTTACAGTGAAAACCGAAAGCGTATCAATTTTAGAAAAGTTAGAAGTTATAACTGTTGAATACGATAATCTAGATACATCACTATAATTTATTTTTACTTCTTTAGTTAACTCATCAAATGGTATTTGTTGTGCTTCTAGCTTTGCTAAATTTTTTAATTTCCCTTCAAGAAATACTATTTTTTGTGATTGTGAAAGCATGTCTATTGAATCTCGATATCTAATTTGTTCCATATATTTCAAATTATCCAGATTCTTATTTCTATTTTGATGTAAAATTAAATTAGTGTTTTTTAATGCATCATAATTTTTTAATCTATCCTTTATTAGTGCTACTGAGCTTTCGGGTATTTCATCCAATCCAAAGGTGTTCAATTCTATAGAAGACACTATTTTATCATCATCAGAATATTTATAAGAGGAGTTTTTAATTATATAGTCCGCATGAGGCAATGCGCTCAACTCCCTATTTATAAAATTTCTAGCATCTCTTTTAAACCTGCTTTCACTTAAAACATTTATAAAAGTCCAAATTGCAGGTATCATAACTATAATGGCCAAAAAAGTGGCTATCCTGCCAATACGCCTTCTTTTAGCCGAATTAACATATTTAATCATGGGGAATTTTAAAACTTTAACCACTAAAAATGTGGCTAATGCAATAAAAATCGTGTTAATGGTAAACAAATACATCGCGCCTAATGCAAACCTAATTCCCTTTGTAAAATCATCTTCTAACGCTACAGAAAGCCCGTAACCCACTGTGCATAAAGGAGGCATTAAAGCTGTGGCAATAGCAACACCAAAAATTACAGAAGCAATAGTTCCTTTTTTGGTACGCGCAATTATTAATGCTAAACCACCAAAAAAAGCAATTAGCACATCGCGAATGTCTGGTTGTGTCCTTGCTAATAATTCGGAGGACTCTTCGCTTAATGGAAAAGACCAAAAAAACAAAAATGCTGTTAACACACTTAACAAAATCATGACCCCAAAATTGACTAACGATTTTTTTAATGTATCAATATCATTGATAGAAACAGATAAGCCAATACCTAAAATAGGGCCCATTAATGGCGAAATTAACATGGCACCAATAACTACCGCTGTAGAATTGGCATTAAGACCTACAGAAGCCACAAAAATTGAACAGACTAAAATCCAGGCAGTAGCTCCTTTAAATGGGATATCGTTTTTTATAGCTTCTATAGTAGCATCACGATCGGTTTCATCGCGAAAATCTAATAGATCCTTAAAAAAACGTTTAGCACTGGCTAACAAGCCTAAGGCATCTTGCTTTATGGCATCTTTACTTTCAACAATGGTCTTCTTTTTATTTGATTTGTTTTCTTCTTCAGAAAAATTAGACTTGTTCTCTTCCATTTTTTTAAAAATAGCCACTATTCCGATAGTTATAGTGTTATGAATATAGATTAATAGACTGTTTTTACTGAATATTGTTACTTGAAACTCCTCGCTAAATTATCCGTAATGCTTCCCGAATTTATCTTTAACTTTTTGCAAAACTTTTTTAATATCCTGCTCTTTTGTCTTCGGATAAATAAGTAACACCTCATCTTTATCAACAATAATATAATCATTTAAACCATCCACAACTACAATTTTATTGTTTTTAGTTCTAATCATATTACCCGATGCATCTTCAGTTAAAGTTCTGGCATGAACAACCGCATTACCGGCAGTATCTTTATCTAATTTATCATATAAACTTCCCCAAGTGCCCAGGTCGTTCCAATCAAACTCCGCCGAAATTACAAACACATTATTAGAGGTTTCCATAATCGCATAATCCACCGAAATATTTTCCGCTTTCGGGTAATTCTCTTTTATAAAATCGTCTTCAGAATC
>Ga0102814_10000643_pt1 | contig 25170 bp, 24 predicted proteins | sample ColrivemetaGS741_FD_79112 | JGI IMG/M metagenome (GOLD analysis project Ga0102814, IMG submission 79112) | Estuarine microbial communities from the Columbia River estuary - Flood tide ETM metaG S.741 | ecosystem: Environmental > Aquatic > Marine > Intertidal zone > Estuary | place: USA...
AGTAGTATGAATGCAACAATAAAATCTCTCAAAGATTATATTGAAGATTGACAATTAAGTCTCTATTTGTTATACTATCTAAGTAAATCCAAAACATCCAAACTAATCTAAGGTAATCTAAATGTCTTTTGCTGATCTTAAAAAGCAATCCAAACTGGGTTCTTTGACACAAAAACTAGTCAAAGAAGTCGAAAAAATGAATAATGCAAGTAGTTCAGGTGATGAACGTCTGTGGAAACTAGAATGTGATAAAGGCGGCAATGGTTATGCCGTTATTCGTTTCCTGCCTGCTCCTGAAGGTGAAGACCTTCCATTCGTTAAACTCTATTCACATGCCTTCCAAGGTCCTGGTGGATGGTATATTGAGAACTCTCTGACGACTCTGAATCAGAAAGACCCAATGTCAGAATACAACACGATGCTGTGGAACAACGGCACTGATTCTGGTAAAGATCAGGCACGTAAGCAGAAACGTAAACTGACTTATGTTGCAAACATCTATGTCGTCAAGGATCCTGCTAATCCTGAGAATGAAGGTCGGGTAATGCTTTATAAATTCGGTAAGAAAATCTTTGATAAGATTACTGCCGCAATGCAACCTGAGTTTGAGGACGAGGAAGCAATCGATCCGTTTGACTTCTGGCAGGGTGCTAACTTCAAACTGAAGGCAAAGAATGTTGCCGGTTATCGTAACTATGATTCTTCAGAATTTGCCCGTCAGGATGTACTTCTTGAAGATGATGAAGCAATGGAAGCAATCTGGAAGAAAGAGTATTCTCTCGAAGATTTTGTTGCTCCAGACCAATTCAAGTCTTATGATGAACTGAAGAAGCGTCTTGAATATGTTCTTGGTATCAAAGGAACAACTAAGTTCCAAGATCAAGAATCTGTTCAGGAAGAAGAAGAGTTTCGTCAACAGAATCGTGCAGAATCAAATCCTGTCCCTCAGTCAATGAAAGAAGAACTGAACGATCTTTCTTCTACTAATACTGATGACGATGATGATACTCTTTCATACTTTGCCGCACTCGCAGCAGATTAATTATTCTGCGAGTACGATTCTAGTATTATCCACACGAATGAGAGACTCAGTTACAAATTGTGAAGACCTATCATAAATCATAATTTGTTTCATATCATTTAAAAACTTCTGCAAATATCCTCTTTTTAGTAAATAAATTGAGGATTTTTTATTATTTTTAATAGTCTCATATTCTAAATTACTAATCCCTCTTCTTACATCACTACCAGATAGAGAAATTGCATTGCCATTATCAGTATAATTTAAAGTAAAATTTTCATCTACGATTTTGCCTTCAGGAAGAATTAATCTACCACTTGAATTTTTGACTTCTTTAGTTTCATAATAATTAACATTAGATAAGTTTTCTACACCATACTTATTTTCGATATATCTGTATAATACATAATTTGATAAAGGCCATTCATCTCTTACATTAATAATACCGGCAGTCATTAATACTACCCAATCAAGTTCTGCACTCCCATAAAATTCTTCGGCAACTGTATCGGGTCTTGCACCTTCTACAATTTCATACTTATCAAAAATTGTAAAGACATTCTGTAAATCATCACGTAACTTATTTTTTCTGAATAAGTTTTTAACTCTTAAATATTCTTTAGATGAAATTGAATCAGAAAGAAATGACTGATAATCTACATCTGGTAATTCTCTGAAATATGCCATTTTAGTATCCTGTTCCTCCTTCTTCTTTTTGATCTATATCATAAACTGGTTCAATTTCTTTGAAAGATAAGTCCATAATCATCGCAACAGGTGTACCATCATCATAAGTACTATAAACTCCGGCACCTGTATAATTTACACTAATACTTTCTAAGAAGCACTGTTTAAATCTATGTAAGTATAAATGATCTTCACTGCCTTGTTTATATGTTAATTCAAATACACTTGGAGTTTTTAAAAAAGTATTCTCAATTGATGCACCTTCTACTCTCGGAGCCATATATTGTTTAAATGCTCTTATTATTTCCTTAATTTTCTTACCTTCGTCTTTGGATCTTGGCACCATTTTAAATTGAAATCTAAAAGTTCTAAGAGTTGGACCATTAAATAATAATTCTAAATTTGGATTTAAAATTTCCCCATTAGTTCTTGCTAATAGTTGGTCTGGAGTAATATTACCACCTATAGTACCAATTGCTGCAGAGGCAAGTTTCCTTGTTGCAAAACCCTGAATTCCACTTATACCACCAGCAGCATTTGCGACATTACTTCCACTCTGTAATGCACTATCATAAGCCTTTTGTAGTTTGGTTACTGCGTTTCCCTCTGTAGCACCTGCTTCCATAATACTAACTACACCACTAGCAGCAGCACCGATAATACTATTCAAACTGGAGTCACTATATTTTACGGCATTATTATCTGAGATATTGGATGGCATTGGAAGTAAAATTACTTCCTTTAGGTTTTTGCCTCGATTTTTTCTAGATTGTGGCGATCCAACTAATGATTTGTTATTAGAGTTTTTTCCAATAGGTATATAATCAACAATAGCAATTTTCAAATAGTCAGTTTTATCTGTAAATGTTGTTAGTGGATATCTTAAAGGTTCTGCCATTTATCTTTTTCTAAGTATTTAGAAACTTACCATAAGAAATTTCTCTCAAGTCAGAGATTTCTCCTGCATACACCTCATATATTTGACCTACTGTTCTATCTAAACGATATTTTCTATAATCTCCCCAATGATAATTAAGTCCTATAAAATATATATTTTCTTTTTCTTTAAAAATATTTGTGCAGGCAATTAATGGATGTTGATCATATCTTATGTTTGGAGTTTTAGCAATGTAAATATAAGTATAAAATTTTCCAGGAATTGGAACAGGAGTTGCAGAACCTTTAACTGCTTCTAATATTTCTAGCATTTTATCATCTGATGTTTTCCCTTTTAAATTATTAACAATATTTCTTACTCGATTATTATCATCATCTGTTGGTCTATTTGGATTTTTTAAAACTCCATCATCATAAACATTAGAACCTACTTTTATATTTGGATCACTACTGTAAGTTACTTCACCAGTCTGAGAAACATAATAATATGATCTTCCCGTTCTTCCACCTCTTTTGATCGTTCTTGCCATTACTTAATACCTTCTTTATTAACGATATAATTAAAATAATTCATTCTCAGTTAGTACCTGAAACTCATAACCATGATCTAAACACCATTCTTTGGCGGCATCCCACTTTGCCTGATTTTTAGCATACTCAACGACTTCATAGATATAACCTTTTGTCTTTCTTTTTTTGACTTTAGGTTCTTTTGTTTGTCTGAATGGTTTTATTTCGATAAGTGCTTTTTTTATTTTTCCGTTATTATCTTTATATTTGATGTAGAAATCAACAAAGTATCTGTGGTATCTGTTATCTACTGGTGATCTGTAGGGAATAACAACCTCCTCACTAGAATATTCTATAATATTTTTATTCATATCACAATAGTAGAGAAATTTTCTTTCCCAACTACTTCTATAAATGATATTGCAAACATCTCCTTTATACTTCTCTGGATTTGATGGTTTATATTTACCTTGTAGATATTCTTTTTTAGGCATTTTTCCATCCCTTATGCGTCTTATTTCTTCCAGCAACGAGTTGTTGTAAGCACCCAATACTCAAATTATTATCTCTGGCAAATTTGGTAAGATTTTTTATTTTTACTATTTCACCATTAGAATTTATTAATGTGTATTCTTTACTGTTTCTTTCCGATATTTTCTCTTTTTGTTTTTTGGAAAGTTTTTTTCCTTTCATAGGATTTTCATTATTTTTAAACCATTCTTTTCTTTTGTTGCTTTGTTTTAATTTTGTTTCTTCTGAATGTTTTTTCTTCCACATAGGATTTAATTCACCAAATCGGGTACTTTGATACATTCCATTTTTTTCTCCAAAATTTGCCCTTGTCATTTTGAATTTTTCATCCTTACATAGTTCTAATGTTTTTTCTCTTAATATTTTTTTAGTTTCTTCTGTGTGCTTTTTTCCATAAAAACCATTATTTGCTCCATCACAACCACTATTAGATTCAATTTCATATGATTCTGAAATTATCTCAATATTAGAATCTATTCCAAGTATCGTATTAAGATTTTTTGTATTCTAAGTATATTCTTTTTTCATACTGAAGAACTTGCTATTCTATATTATTTATAATATCCCTTATATGACATCTAAATAACTAATAATAAAGTAGTCGTATAGGTATTTAGAGTGGCTCGTCCTTATGTAAAAAGTATAAAAACACAGGAAGCAAAAGATATATTTGGGAGACTTTCACAATCTAATCAATATCAAGTAACTTTCAGTGGTCTTCCGGGAAAAGTTGTTACAAATATAGAGAGTAAAACTGGAATAAAGGATATAGTCAATTATATGGGACGTAAAGGAAGTCTTCTTTGTTTCGAAGCTTCACTTCCATCCAGTTCTCTTGCAACTACTGAAATAAAAAATGACTTTATTGGAATTCCTCAAGAATTTGCACATACTAGATTATACACTGATATTGATTTTAGTTTTTATATTGATTATGATTATAAAAATTTAAGAATATTTGAGGGTTGGATTGATTATATTGCAGGAGGAAGTGAATCTATGGATAATATGAAAGAAGAAAATGGAAATTATTATCGTAGGATGAGATATCCTGATGATTATAAGACACAGACAATGTTTATTTCAAAATTTGAGAGAGATAATGGTCCCCAATTAGATTATCAGTTTTTTAATGCATTTCCAAAATTAATAACTTCTATTCCACTTAGTTATGGTGGATCTAGTATATTAAAAGTTAATGTTTCTTTTAATTATGATCGATATATTATAAATCCAAAAACTACTAATAATGGAAATAAAGAAACTTCATCATTGACATTTGATAGGGTAGATCCAGAAGCAAAATCAAAGGTTCCTGGAACAAAAGTAGAAACACCAAAGGCTCCAACACCACAAAAAGAACCGAAAGGGGCAGCACAACGAGCAGCAACACCAACAGAACAATTAAGAAATACTGGAAATGGTCGTGATGGAACATTTGGGGATGGAACATTTGGAGCAGGTAGACCTTCAGGTTGACCATCTAAATAAAAATAACTGAATTATATCAATTACTATGCCTTTACCTAAGATTAATACTCCAACGTATGATTTGACGTTGCCTTCGACGGGAAAGAAAATTAAATATAGACCTTTTCTTGTGAGAGAAGAAAAGATTCTAATTATGGCAATGGAGTCTGAAGATATGACAGAGATTACCAATGCAATTGTTCAAATTCTTTCAGATTGTATTATTTCGAAAGATGTTAAAGTAGAATCTCTTGCGACTTTTGATATTGAGTATCTATTTCTAAATGTTAGATCAAAGTCTGTTGGTGAAACCGTTGATGTAAATATTACTTGTCCTGATGATGGAGAGACTCAGGTAGAAATGTCGATTGATATTGATTCAATTAAAGTTCAGAAGAATAGGGGACATAAAAATATTATCAAACTTGATGATGAACTTTCATTGAAACTCAAGTATCCATCACTGGAACAATTTGTCGAGAATAATTTTGAAACAACAGAAGGTGCAAGTGAAATTGGACAATCACTTTCAATGATTACATCTTGTGTTGAAATGATTTATAATTCTGAAGAAAGTTGGGAAGCATCAGAATATTCAAAGAAAGAAATGGATGAGTTTATTGAACAATTGAATACTAAACAATTCAAACAAATTGAGAAGTTCTTTACTACGATGCCAAAACTTTCTCATACTATTGCTGTAAAGAATCCAAAAACTGGTGTAGAGTCTGAAATTGTTCTGGAAGGATTGGCAAGTTTTTTCAGTTAGGTATGGCTCATACAAATCTTGAGTCATACTACAAGATAAATTTTGCTTTGATGCAACATCATAAATATTCATTAACAGAACTAGAAAATATGATTCCGTGGGAGAGAGAAGTTTATCTTGCTCTACTTCAACAATACATTGAAGAAGAAAACCTAAAGGCACAACAAAAGAGTGGAATCTAACTTAAACATAAAGAAACCTGATACACCTAAGTTAAATGTAGAGACTGTTTCATCAGCAGTCTTTGGAAAAGAGGATGGTGCTGGAGGAGGTTCTGGAGAATCGATTAAAAATATTCATAAAACATTAAGTAAATTATCTCGTCATATAAGAAAGTCTTTAATTCGTATTAAGGCATTAGAGTTTAATTTATCAATAATAACTCCCAAAGTTGAAGAAACAGAAAAGAAAGTAATAGTTAATACTGAAAAAACGAATGAAGTAGAAAAGAAAGTAATAGTTAATACTGAAAAAATTACAAGAATTAAAAAAATATTAAAAGAACAAAAAAATAATATAGGAAAAAAACTTCCTGGTAGTAATCAAGATGATTTAAATAAGAGTTTAATAGAAACAAATAAGATTCTTGTTCAAATTCAACAGGAACTTATGAGAAGTTCTGCATTGAGATCAGAACAAGAAAAAAATCAAATTAGTAAGCAAAAAAAAGCTTCTTCAAAAGCAAAACTTAGTAAAGAAGAAAGTGAATTAGAACAATCATCAAAAAAACTTGGGTCTAATATAGCAAAAATATCCGATAAAATTCTTTCTCCTGTAAAAGGAATTTTTGGTAAGATTATGGATTTTGTTGGAACTCTTGCACTTGGGTTTGCTACAAATGCAATATTTGAATGGTTGAAGGATAAAGAAAATCAAGAAAAAGTGCAGGGATGGTTTAATTGGATTAAAGATCATTGGAAATGGGTTGCTGCAGGTATTGGTGTATTGTTTGCATTACCTTTGGTTGGAGCAATTGGAGGAGTAATTTCTACAATTGGAACTTTGGTTAGTGTCATTGGAGCACTTGCCACACCATTATTAGGATTGATGTTAAATCCATTATTTTGGGCGGTTTTAGCCACAGTTGCAGGAGCTTTGGCTATCCCATTTATTGCGGATAAAATTAATGCCGACAGGAGAAAAGAGTTATATGGTGAAGGAAATATGAGTAAAGGACTTTTTGTTACTCTGGCGAAGAATGAATATGGAGCAATGGCCAGCCAAAAAAATAAAGATAAAATGACGGATCAAGAAAAAAAAGAATATAAAATGTTGCAATATTATGATAGACTCCTACAGCAGAGGCAAAAGACCAATCAAAAATTATATGCCGCAGAAAAAAGTGGTGCATCTACAGAGAAAATATCAGAATTAGAGGAAAACCTTTCTCTTCAAGATACTGAAATAGGACGATATGAAAGAGGTGCTGGTGGAGTTAAAATTCAAGGAAAATCTATAGGCGACCTTTTTAGTGCATATAAAACAACGGGAACACTACCACAAACTAGTTTATCTAAAGCAGGATTACAATATAGAGAAAAAGGTGGTCCAGTATCTGCGGGAACTCCATATCTGGTCGGAGAAAGAGGGCCAGAAATATTCTCTCCAAATATTGATGGATCTATTGTCAATAATATGAGAACAGAAAAAATATATGAGATGATTACTTCTAAAAAAAGAGGTCGTGGAGGAGTAAATATACAAACTCTTCCAACAATTACAAATCAAATGCCACCACCAGAAATGCCAAATATGGGTGTTGGAGATGGAGCAACAGAAGTTCCTGAAATCTCTAGTGTAAATATGGCAGATCCATATCGTAAGTTGACACCGATGTTATATGGTATAACAGTGTAGAAATATGGTAGCACCACTTCTTACTGGATTAGGAAAAGCATTTGCAGGTAAGGCAACTAAACAAGTTGCGAGAAAAACGGTTAAAAAAATAGCAAAGGATAAAGTAAAATCTTTTGCTAAAAATAAGAAAGATAATAAAATATCTAAAGATTCTTCACCACTGACATTAAATACTAGTAGTGGTGATATAGAAAAAAAAATATATGATAAGGAATCAAATGTAAATAGTTCGCAAAAATTAAAGACACCAACTCTCAAAATAAAATCAATATCAAAAACTGCTTCTCCAATACAGCAGTTAAAAATTAATGCGATCAATATTCGAAATTTTTTAGTTCAAGAAAATAAACAAAAAATTAAATTACAAAAAGAAAATCAGAGAAGAATTTTTGAGGAAATAAGTAAGCAAAAGAAAAAATTAAAAGAGAAAAAAATAGAATCCCCTATTAATAAATCAATAAAAAATATAAAAAAATCAACTTCAAGTAAAAAACAAGGAAGTATTCTTGATAATTTATTGGAATTTATTGTACTTATAATAGGAGGAATTGTAGTTAATGCACTTCCTGATATCATATCAAAAGTCAAAGAAGTTATTGATAATATTGTAAATTTTCTAACACCAATTCAAAGTGGATTTAATTTGATTAAGGGATTTTTTACTGGAGAGTTAGATCAAAAAGAGTATGATGTAGATAGAAAGAGAATTGATGATGCACTTGAATCATTTCAAGCAGATGGTGGATTAGTGGATCAATTTGCACAAAAAATGGGACCTCTTGGAGCTCTTATTAAGCAATTGAAACCATTTATCAGTATGGTTAGAAAGGAAGTAAAAGGAAAAAATATAACTCTTGCTATAGTAGGAGGCAAGGAGGGAGTATTAAATACAGAAACTAATGAATTTATAGCAAAAGAGTGGACATCAGCAGAAAGAAAAAAAATGGGTGGTGGAGAAAGTTCATCTACTACGAGTGGAACTACTACTATTGATTCATCCGATTCAGGTCGTGAAGGAGATACTGTCACTTCTCGTGGAGAAACAAATCAGAATGAAGTTTCAGGATTTCCAATAAGTAGTCATTTTGGTCAGAGATGGGGCAGATTGCACGGAGGTATTGATGTTGGAACACCTACAGGAACACCATTAGCTCTTGCTCACGCAGGAAAAATTATGTATGCTGGATTGAATGGTGGATATGGTAATATGATTGATGCATGGGTTCCTAATCTTAATGTTCAGTTTAGATTTGCTCACCTAACAAGTTTACTAAAAAAAACTGGAGATAATTTTAAAGCAAATGAAATTTTAGGTAAAACTGGTGGTGGTGCCGGAGATCCTGGAAGAGGTAGTTCAACAGGACCTCACTTACATTATGAGATTGATACTCAAAAAAATGGAACAACATATGGTGGATCTAAAAATAGAAAACTATTATATGATATGGCAAAACATGTAATTCTTGGAACTTCTTTATCTTCATCTAGTGGTGAAGGTGGTAATATAATTCCACCAATTAAAGGAAATATGCCATCAGATGAAGTTGTTGGAAGAATATCACATTCTACAATATCTGATCAAAATACTTCTACATATTATTATATTCAACCAATTGATACTGTTCAGAGTAAAGTTGTTCCATTTCCAGTTCTAATGAAAAAAACTTCAAATACTCCTACAGAACAATCTGAATTAAATCCAATATGGACGAAGTAAATGGATAAGAATTTAGAACAGGTTAAAAAAATAAAACTAAACACTTCCAATATTCGTAGTATTCTAATACAACGTAATAAGGATCAGAAAAAAACAATTTTAAAAAAAGAGAAATTATCTTTAAAGAAAGAAAGTAAAGAAAAAATTAAAAAGAAAGAGAAAAAAATAGAATCTCCAATCAAATCCTCATTAAGTGAAGTTAAAAAATCTGTCGGTTCTCCATCTGGTGGCAGTATTTTTGATAAATTTTTTGAATTTTTGGGATTGATGCTCACAGGAATTATAGTTAATGCTGCTCCCGAAATAATTGAAAAAGTTAAGGAAGTTTTTGATATTGTTGTGGAAGTATTTACTCCAATCCAAAGTACATTTAATTTGATAGTTGGGTTTATGACTGGAGAAATTGATGACTCAAGATATGATGCAGATAAAAAAAGAGTTGATGGTGTAATTGAACAGTTGAATTCACCGGGTGGTAAAGTAGATAAATTAATTAGTAAAACTGGATTATTAGAACCATATATCAGAAAGTTTACAAAAGCTTTGAATATGGGATCAAAAGGTGTTGTTCTTGCAAAACAAGGAGGTATGGAAGGATGTAAAGATACAAAAACCGGAAAATTTACAAAAAAACAATGGACAACTTCCGAAAGAAAATCATATGAATCATCAAAAATACAAAAAAAATCAGAAACATCTTCAGATAAAACTGCAACTCCCGTAACTAGTCTTGGGTCTGGAGGGGGATCTCTTAAAGATATGACAGATCAAGATTATAGTGACCTTGCTTTTGTCGTTAGTCATGAGGCATTAAGAAATACTGACGATGAGTATGGCGTATCTGCTGCGGTTTTGAATAGAGTTGCTGATCCTAGGTATCCGAATACAATTATGGGAGTTGGCACTGCTCCTGGTCAATTTGAGGCAGTATTCAGTGGTAGGGCCTATAGAGATGAAAAACTTGCCAAAAAGTTAAAGGAGAATGAAGGTAAAATTGTTGAAGCATTAAAGAAATTGAATGGTAGAACTGACTTTAAGGCAGTCAGTAGCATGGGGCAATATATGGGAGATACTGATGTTATGTTCCATAAGAAAGGTAACTTCTATCATTATGCGGAGCAGAGAGGAAATGTAGATCCAATTCCTTCAAATATTCCTCAGGATTGGAAGAAATTTGTCGGTGGGTCTAGTAAAGTAGAAACAGGTGAAGGAGGATCTCTTAGTATGTTTACACAAGTAAGACCAGACGAAAGAAAAATGGCAGCAATTAATCAACCAATGTATGAGGATTTGGATGATGAAGAAGAAATGGTAAATGTTTATATACAACCAATAAATACTACGAGAACAGTATATAATTATCAACCAATACCTGTATAATTTTTGGCATTATGGAGTGCATAAAATAAATGGCAAACGCAGCAGACGCAGCAAATTATCAATTACTCACACTTACAAAAGGTGATAAGGAAATTGTTTTAGAAGGAAAAACAACGAGTTTTGATTATTATGAAAGTTTATTATCTCCAAATATTACTGCAATAATGACAATTGTTGATACTGGTGGAAGTATAGAATATGATAGTGAATATGATAGGCAGGAAAGATTTGGTGGAATTTATAATGCACTTCCTTTAACTGGTGACGGATCTGAAGAAGTAAAATTTAAAATTGCAAATGCACTTGGAACACTTGATTTCACAAGAAAACCATTATATGTTAATTGTTCAGTGAATCCCGACCAAGAATCGCAAAGAGAGTCTATTATTTTAAGTCTTGTTTCAAAATCTGCTATTGTGAATCAAGAAACTCATGTTAAACAAAATTATTCAGCATCATCAAATAATTCAGAATCCGTTAGGTCAATAACAAAAAACTTATTGCAGATAGAAAACAATAATATTGAAATAGAAAAAACAACTAATAAGTATCCATTTGTTGGTAATAACAAATCACCTTTTGATGTAATTTGTATGTTAGCATCAAAATCGGCACCAGAAGATGGAAATCCTGGTTTTTTCTTTTACGAGAATCGTGATGGACATAAATTTAAATCTATTGATAGTTTAATTGATCAAGAACCAGTTCAAGAATATTATAAGACTGATGTTAATCGTTCAAGTATTAACACTGAAACTAATTTTAAAATTTCATCATTTAGTGTTAATAAAAATCAAAATTTAATTAATGCATTAAAATCTGGGGTTTATACAAATCGTACAGTATTTTTTAATCCTAAAACATTTAAGGAAGAAGAAGTTTCATTTAATTTAGGAATTCTTGAAAAATCTCTTGGTAAAAATGAAGTACCTAAACCAGTAAATCGAGGGTATACAAGAACTCTTTATAGTGTTAAAGATGTTGGGGCATTATCACCAAAAGTTGAAGAAGAAAATTTATCTGGACAACCTGAAACTTGGCAGGGAAAGGTTCAAATGAGGTATAATTTATTATTCAATCAAATGGTAAAAATACAAGTTCCTTGTAATCCAAATCTTAAGGCAGGTGATGTAATTAAATGTTATTTTGAAACAGTTACTACTGATGAAAAAATTCAAGGATCATCTGATCCCGTTCAAAGTGGAAAATATTTAATTTTGGATTTATGTCATCATTATGATACTCAGAGATCATATACGGCAATGACTCTTGTTCGTGATGCATACGGTCTATATACTAATAAAAGCTAGAAATGGCAAGTAATCAAGGATATGATATTGGTACAAATAAATGGTTTTTAGGACAAGTACCACCGAATCAAAATCAGCATGTAAAGAGTCCTAAGTGGGTTGATACGCATGGAGATAGGGTAAAGGTCAGAATACCTGGAATGCATCCTATGTCGAGTTCTGAGGACGCAACTGAACTTGTTGATGATAAATTACCATGGGCAATCGTTGCAAAACCAACAACACATGGAAATCGTAATAATCAATCAACAGGTATTTGGGGTGGAGAATGGGTAATTGGATTTTTTCTTGATGAAGATTGTCAAATTCCAGTAATTACTCAAGTTCTTGGTAATAATTATCCGGGAGAAATTAGAGAATCTATAAATGGAACAACTTATGGTAAACCGGTTAAAAGATATCAACCAAGCAATCCTTCAATTAATACACAAATTGCATCTTCTGGAGACGTAAGATCTAAATATGAAAATGTCAATCCAAACTTTTATCAAAATGCCAAAAAGTGAATAAATATCAAAATAAAGGAGTAAAATTATAAATGTCTGCTTCAATTAGCAATCAAGATAAAGAACTTTTAATAAGACTTGCTTTAGCAGAAGCAAGAGGTGAAGGTGTAGTTGGACAGGCACTTGTAATCAGAAGTGTTTTAAATAGACAGAAAATAATACAAGAAGGAACATCTGGACCTAATGTCTTCTTGACAAATGGAGATTCTAGTATCAGATCCATTATAAATGCTCCAGGTCAATATCAGCCAGTAAGGGACAATAGAAATTCTATAAATCAAACTTTTAGTAATGATTTATTATTAAATGGGGGAAAGGCATATCAATTAGCACTTAATCCATCAGAACTTCAACGACAAGTTGAATTGGATGGTATAAGTTCTGCAAATGCAAGAAATTTGGTATTGGCACCATCTTTTGATTCACTTGGTGGTCAAGGAAGAACTGGTGCTGTCAATTATAGAAATCAAACATTTGTCGAGAATGTAAATAATTTTGGAGTAAGTGGAGATTCAATTTTTGCAGAGTCTTCATCACCACTTGAACCTGAAATAGCAACACAAAATCCAGTTGGAGAAGGACCTGTACCTATACAAGTCATAACTTTTGAAGAAGCACAATCTGGTATTGGAACAAATTCATCAGTTGGTATTGGAACAACTTCACTATCAAACGCCAGAGAAACCACTAAGGGGATGAACTTAGAGGATTCTCCATTTAATGAAAAATTTATCAATTCTGTTTCTTTTGCAGAAGCAATAAAAATATATGAAAAAATTAGACCTTTACCAGATCCTTGTGGAGACTCTGAATTATCACAAATTAATTCAGCATTAAGTAACTTTTTTAATACTGTCAAAGGATTAAAAGCATATGCCGATCTTTATATAAATGGTGCTATTAATAAATTAAAAAATCTCACCTCTTTAATAAGAAGCACCGCACAAATTATTGGTGGAATTCTTAAAACTTTGATAAATCGATTGAGAGATTTTTTAATTTCTCAAATTTATGGCAAGATTCGAGAAATTATAGATACAATTCTTCCTGTAGTTGCTAAAAGTATTAAAAATAGTATAATTCAAATAATTGTTGATAATATTTTTTGTGCCTTTAAAGATATTATTAATGGTCTTGTAAATTTGATTACAGATTTCTTATTTGAGTTGGTAGGTAAAATTGTTAATGTTCCTTTTTGTGCAGCACAACAATTTACAAATGCTCTTGTGAATAATATTGCCGCAGTTATAGACGGAGCTATAGGACCTTTATTGGATGAAATTGATGATGTTCTTGGTGGAATAGTACAAGTTTCTGGAAGTGTGTTCGAAGCACTTGATTATATTTTAGGATTTGAATCATTCTTGTGTGCAAAACCAAATTGCCCAGAAATAAAAGAATTCAAGGCAAGTCCTTGGGGTGGTCCAACACAATCTCAAATTGATCAATTTCAAAATTTTGCCAATGTTCCAACAGCAGAAGGTGTTATTGGATCTGTGGATGATTATATAAGCAATATTGAAATATTTGGTCAAAAAATTGGAGATGCCGGATTTGTAGATTCTCTTGGAGTAACTGATTGTGATCCATCAGTATTTGAATGTGGTCCACCGAGTGTTGAGATATTTGGTGGTGGAGGAATTGGAGCAGCAGCAGAAACTATCTTAGATCAAACTGGAAGAATAATTGGAGTAAATATTACAAATCGTGGTTCTGGATACAAAACACCTCCTTTTGTTGCTTTTGTAGATAGTTGTGAAAATACTTTTACGACTGGATATGCAGTAATTAGTGAATCCAATTCCTCCAATAATGCTGTTGTTTCTGATACAGGTGGAATTAGTGAATCCAATTCCTCCAATAATGCTGTTATTTCTGATACAGGTGGAATTAGTGAATCCAATTCCTCCAATAATGCTGTTATTTCTGATACAGGTGGAACTAGTAATACTTCGTTTGGTTCTGGATTTTCTGGAAGCAGAGCATCAGATGGTGAAGTAATTGAGATAGTTTTGACATCAAATACATGGGCTCGTTCAAAAGATGGTTCAACTGAATTTGACCGAATACCAGTTGAAACTATCGATAGTTCGAGTGATTTTGTTGTTTGTTTAGATGGATTTAGAATTTTAAATAGTGGAACTGGATATAGTGTTAATGATAGCATATCTATTACTCCAGATATTCCAAATCTACAAGCAAATGTGAGAATATCAGATACTGGTCAAATCTTAGAGATTAAATTAACAGATACTATTTGTGGTATTTCCGGTTATCCAGAGATACAAATAAATAGTCCTACTGGTGAAGGTTTTGTTATCGAACCTAAACTTTCATTCATACCAATACCAGAATCTCCAGATGTTGTTGATGGTATAGATATAGTTGAGATAGATTCGAGTATATCGAAACCTATACCAACTAATCAAGAGTTGGTAACTCTCAGAGGAAAAGTTGTTCGTATTGTAGATTGTGTAAGTTAAATGTCAAAAAAACCAGAACAAATTATAACAGATAATGAATTTGGAACCATTTTAATGGGTCCTATTGGTGAAGAAGGTGAAATTGGAGAAAACATAGGCACAAATATGATTATGAGCCTTAAAGCAGGGCATAATCAAACATATACAATGACAGGGAATAAAGGAGAAATTGTTCCTGGATGTTCTCATGAAATAGTAGGAACAAATCTTAAACAAGATAGAAATGAAAGTGAAAAAGAAAATATTGCAAAATCAATTAATGCTGAGAATGGTGATATTGTATTAAATGCAGAAAATGGCAATATAAAATTAAGAGCAAAAAATATTTACATTGAAAGTGTTGGTCCAGATAGTGATGGTTCAGTTTTGATAAGAGCAAATGACCATATTATTATAGGAGCAAATGAACAGATTAATCTTGTTGGAGGTAAAGTTTGTGTAACATCATCTGATAGTGTTACAATTAATGCAACAGGATTTATAAGATTACTGTCTAAAGATATTATACAAGGATCTCCATTTTCTGCATTAAGTTCGATATTTTCTGGGATTAATGTTGCAACTTTAATTGAAAGTATTGCAAATAGTTGTAAATAGGAGATTATTATGCCATTCGAAAAACTAGAAACAGGTGTTCTTGATTGTTTCAGTTCTATTCCAGTCGAAGGAAGTTCTTTAGAACTTCCAAAATCTTTCTGGAAACCAGGATCAGGAGCAATTTATAATGCTTATACAGGAAAATCTTCATTACTTGTGTATGGGCAGGGGGCAATAAATGTTGGAATGAACCCAACAAATGTATTTGCTTATTGCGGAGCACCAGGAAATATAAATTATCATCGAGAATCAATAACTACTTATGTTGGTGATCATCGTGTAATTGGAAGATCTTCTGTTCAGGGTATAGAATTTAGAACAAACGTTTCAAATCTACAGTTGATTGGAGCAGTCTATTCACAAATTTCTGCAGGAAAAGTTTCCGTTCAATCGGTAACAAATACTAATATTGGTGCAGGTGCTCTCGTTGATATTAGTGCATCATCCATTCTTTTAAATGGTAGGGCTTGGGATCCGGCAACGAAATTTTGGGACTCTAAGAAAAATTTCGACATTCCACATCCAACCAAAAAGGATCATCGATTAAGATATGTTTGTCTAGAAGGACCTAGTGCTGATGTTTTTGTGAGAGGTAGACTTAAAGACTCTAATATAATTAAATTGCCCAATTATTGGAAAGATTTAGTTGATGAAGAAAGTATTACTGTAGAATTGCAACCTATTGGATCTAGACATTATCATCTTAATGTAGAAAAATTTGATAATAAAGAAATACATATAAAAGAATCTGATGATAAACCTATTGATTGTTTTTATCATGTATATGGAGAAAGAAAAGATACCACAAAAAATATACCCGAATATAAGGGCTTGACAATTCATGACTATCCAGGAGATAATAGGGAATGTCGTATTAATAGTAAATGAATAAAGTTCATGAAGTTTTTCCTTTGATTGTTTATCAAGGAAGTGTTGACTGTCATGAAGAATTTAAAAAAAAGAATATAGATTCTCTTCGTGATTATTGGTTTAATGGGTATGAAAATGAAAGTCCGGAATACTCAGGAAAAATTTTTGCACATTTAAATCCAGATTATAAAATTTTTTTTGAGTCCTTAAAGAAAAATATAAAAGAATATCTTGAGCATTTAAATGTTAATCATAAATTAATTGATTATCATATTGTTAAGTCATGGGTTGGATACCATTCTGATGATATTACTCCACAACTAAATCCACATTATCATAATGAATCTAATATAAGTTTTGTATATTATCTCAAAACCGATTCAACATCAGACAAATTTTGTGTATCTCAAAAAAATAATCAAAATGAATTTTCTGGAGGTTTATTTGAAACTTCAAAAGATAAAAATACGATTATAGGATTTAATAAGTATAATTGCAATCACTATACAATTACTCCAATTGAAGGAAGTGTCGTAATGTTTCCGAGTAATATTTTACACCAAACACAAAAATTTACAAAAAGAATAGGTGAAAGAATCGTAATAGCCGGTGATATTCGCACTACATTATCTAAAAATAATCCAGATTATCACCAAGGATGTACTCACCCATCACAATGGTTAGAAATATGAATCTAAATAATTATATCTTAAAAAATATGTTATAAAATGGCAATTTCTGATGGGATAATGGGAAAATTAAAATTCTCATTAGAGACAGTTGAAAATTTTGGAACTGATGCAAGTAAAGGTATTGAATCTCCAAAAGAAGTTAGTGTTATTTCTATTAACCCAACGTCTGATGGTAAATGGATTGAAACTGGAACTACAGAACCATCTCCTGTAAAGAAAGATCTTGAGGCAAGAGATGATGAACTTGAATTTTACAAAGGGGAATTAGAAAATTTTTCTAAAATAACTGAACCTAATGATTTGGAATTGGTGACTATAATAGGAAATATAAATCAGAAAAAGCAAGAAATTTTAGATACAATTGGTGCTGCTATTGGAGCAGGATGTTCTGCTGGTATTAATACAACACCTGGATATAATGCTACGGTAAATGGTGTGGTCATAGGAATATCTAATAAAGTAGTAGAAGATTATGCTTTTGCTAGTGTTTATACTAATTTAGAAGATACTTCTTCAGAATCACCATTTAAAAATCCAACTGATGTTGAATTAACTACAAGTAATGTAGGTATTGGATACTCATCAAATTATGAAATTAATTCTTCCGAAGGAGATGTTATATCAAATCCAGGTGTAGGAGTAACTTTTAAAGAACTTTCACCAATACAACTACCAGGAACATGTACTGATGCTCTCAACACTGTAAATCAATTAGCCACTGATATTGATAATCTTAGAAATTCTATTGATAATCAAAAAATTGAAGAAATAAATATGATAAAATCTATGAAAACTGAATATCAATTGTTTGTATGGACTTATGAAAATGCAGATACTAGAGCAGAAGAAAGTAAATCGAGAATTGTTGATGCAATGAATTCTGTCAAGGCAGTTAGTTGAAGACCACTTCTCCAACCGGCACACTTGACACCAGAACTCAAATGCCTTATAATAACAAGGTAAACAACCAAAGCAATATGCAAGACGAGTTTCTCACACGATGTGTTGTAGACCCTACCAAACGCACATTCTACATCTATTCTAGTGAAGGAGACAACAAAGAAATTGTTTGTGATACTGTAGATCAGTTTATGGATGTTCTTGAGGTCATTCGCAATACTTGTCCAAAAGATACTTTGGTTTATGCAAAACCACTGGAGGTGTAAATGGAAGTTTTTACCCTAAAAGAATGGGAAGACAATTTTGATGACCTTATGGAAAGAGTCGAAAAAGGTGAAACCATAGGTATTGTAAGAGAAGATGGTAAGGCAGCAGTCATGATGCCTGCCGATGATGAACTAATACGAATACACACTGAGAACAATAACGAAGCTCAGTAGTTCATCATCTGCTCGTGAGACTTGGTAGTCAGGGGAGTTTTATAAACTCTTTGCACCCGATTAGTGCCTTTGAGGTGGATCGTAACCACCCACGAGTATTGGATAGTTTGCGCTGGGACTGATAATCCAGAATGCTGCTATCCATCTAGTGTAGGTGTGATGTAAGGAAACACGCCTCTTCGGAGAGTAGTGCAGGTATCAAACCCTGTCATCTACACTATTATACATATATCATTTTATAAATAGGTGTATGTATAACTTCATTTACCATTATGTTTACTACAATTACCAAATGCAAAGGTTGTGGATGCGACATTCTAAATGAAAGAGTGACGAAAGGACGACTAAAAAAATGGTGTAGTCAACCTTGTAGAGCAAAATGGAGGTATAAAAACGATTCTGTAATTAAGGACAGGAACACTTATACTGAACAAAAAGCAAGAGCATATTCTAATAAATGGAAAGCACTTCAATACAAAGGTGGTAAGTGTCAAACTTGTGGTGAAGATAGACCCGCAACTCTATGCTTTCATCACAGAGATCCATCAGAAAAATCATTTGCTCTTGATGGGAGAACCTTTGCAAATAGGAAGTGGGAATTTGTTAAGGAGGAAGTTGATAAATGCGACCTTCTTTGCCATAACTGCCATAATGTGCTACACTATGGAGACAGTTGGGGAGAATTCCTAAACGAGCTGGTTTAGCAATCTGGTAGAATGCTCGGAACTCATAATTCCGCGAAGGTGGGTTCAATTCCCTCAACCAGCATTAGACGGGGAATGAGTTCGCCCGCGACGGTGCTAACCACACTGTGATCTAGAGAGTTGGTTACTTTCTTTTTGCTCCATTACAAACTGTCAGTATGTTGGGTGTAGCGCCCACATAGCATACGGATAAGTGTAATGTCTTGTGGGCGTAGTCCAATTGGAAGAGACATGGAGTTTAAGCCTCCATCAGTGCTGGTTCGAGTCCAGTCGCCCATATTAACATTTACAACAAAGAAATAAATAGTCAAAAAGACTATGAAATATTTTCAGCAATTTTCAGAAGATATGGCACAAAGACGTGCTGACCTTGCAAATAAACAAAAAGAATATGTTCAAAATTATCAAGATAATTTAGCACGAGATTCCGAAGAATATGCTAAAGATTCTGAAGAAAGAAGACAAAAACAAGAAGCAGAGCAAGAAGCAAGAAATCAAGAACAAGAACAACTGGTGCAAAGAAGAAGAGAAGAACGTCAACAAAGAAAAGCAAGAAAACAAGCAGAAAGAGAAGCAGAAAGAGAAGCAAGAGAACAACAAGCACAAAATGAATACTTGAGGTCTTTAGAAGCAAGAGTTTCTGAAACCGAAAATAAATAAAAGAAAGAATAATATTATGTCTTTCACAGTAACCACAAAGAAGTGTTGGTATAATGACTATAAAATGATAGTCAAAATGTTCTTTCTTAATGATGTGCCATTTTCGTTTGATGATTTACCTGTAGGTTATTTGTATGACCGAGAAACAGTAAGAGAAGCATATAGTAATAAAGATTATTCGGTAGAAGATATTTACAAGGGTTCCAATTATTTGATATTGGAAAATTGTCATCCTTGCTTTGATGATATTGAGATATTAAATCCTGAAAACTTACCAGAGGAGATTCGAAGTTTTTATAATGGAGAAGAAGATTTGCTAAGATAATAAATAAAGCATAGGAACAGTACCTGGTTTGGAAAATTGCCATTAAATAAATTAGATTCAATTATCAAAAATACTGATGGTCGTATAATCTATGTTAGTCCTTCCGATTTAGATTCTACCGATAGTATTGATAATCAAGGAAACTCACTAAATCGTCCATTTAAGACTATTCAAAGAGCACTGATCGAATCTGCAAGATTCTCATATGTCAGAGGAAGTAGTAATGATATAGTAGAGAAAACTACAATTCTCTTAATGCCTGGTATTCATACCGTAGATAATCGTCCAGGATATACAATTGACATTACGGGAGTAGTTGTAACTTCTGAAGGAGGTTCTTCCTCTAGGAATAATTTTAATTTATCATTAAATTCTAATTTTGACTTAACGGATAAAAATAATGATCTTTATAAGTTTAATAGTGTTTATGGTGGTGTAATTGTTCCTCGTGGAACTTCAATTGTTGGTCTTGATTTACGAAAAACTAAAATAAGACCTCTTTATGTTCCCAACCCAACATTTTCTTCAATTCCCAATAGTGCAATTTTAAGGCTAACTGGAGCTTGTTATGCTTGGCAGTTCTCTATTTTTGATGGGGATGACTCTGGAACTGTTTATACACAACCAAATAATTTTGATATTAAATCTGTACCAACTTTTTCTCACCATAAATTATCAGTATTTGAATATGCCGATGGTGTTAATGAAGTTGAAAATAAAGGTCTTACAGATCTTCAAATGTATTATGCCAAATTGTCATATGCATATTCCCCAAGTTCGGGTAGAGGAATTGCTAGTGAGGATGAGTATCTTGAAAATCCTGAAGGGTTTAGTCCAAGAAGACCTGAATATGAAATTGTTGGAGCATTTTCCTCAGATCCTATTTCAATTGCATCTATCATATCTGGTGATGGATTAACTGCATCACGAGTCATTACAGTTACTACAAATACTCCTCATGGATTAGACAAAGGAACTCCAATTCGTATTAGTGGAGTTTCGCAAGATCAATATAATATTTCAACTAAAGTCACATCAATTAGTGATACTAATGATAGTGTATTTACTTATGTAATAGAATCTGATCCAAGATTTTTAACTCCATCATTAACGAGTCAAGGAATAGTAAATGTAGATACCGATACAGTATCTGGTGCCTCTCCTTATGTTTTTAATGTGAGCATGAGATCTGTGTGGGGGATGAATGGATTAATTGCAGATGGAAGTAAGGCAACTGGATTCCGTAGCATTGTGATATCGCAATTTACTGGAATTAGTCTTCAGAAAGATGATAGATCTTTTGTAAAATATGATGCATCTAATGGTAGAACTTATAGTGGATTGACAATTACTGAACAGTCAGGAAGTGAATTATCAGCAAATTCTTCTTCGAGTGGAATAGTTTATCATCTAGATTCTGATTCAGTTTATAGGAAAGGTTGGCAACAGTCGCATATTAAAATAACAAATGATGCTATTTTACAAATAGTATCAGTATTTGCAATTGGATATAGTCAACAGTTTGTTTCCGAATCTGGTGGTGATGCATCGATAACGAACTCTAATTCAAATTTTGGACAATTATCTTTAGTTTCTGAAGGATTTAAAAAAACAGCATTTGATAAAGATAATAAAGCATTTATAACTCATATTATTCCACCAAGAGCAATTGATCAAATTGAAGATAAAGTTGATTGGTTGTCAATTGATGTTGGAGTAACAACATCTGTTGCTGATAGTAATAAAATTTATCTTGCTGGATTTAAAAACGAATCAGTCATTCCACCATCATTAACACAAGGATATCGTATTGGAGCAAGAGTATCTGATAAACTTTATTTAACTCTCAATACTTTAGAGTATTCTGCAGATATTGTAATTCCATCTAGTAATCAATCTTCATTTGAAGAATATCTTGTAGGAGAACCTTCTTCAAATATATTCACTCTTTCTTCTGGAACTCATAGTTTATCTACAGGTGAAAAAGTTATTATTATTAGTGAAGATGCAGATTTTCCAGAAAATTTAAGAACAAATGTAATCTACTATGCAATTACTCCTTCAAATACTACAATTAAACTTGCCGCATCAGAGTCTGAAGCACTTTCTGGTCAAGAAATTAATGTTTTTGGTGGAACTAATTTAAAGATACAATCGAGAGTTTCTGATAAATCATCTGGTGATATTGGACATCCAATTCAATGGGATTCGATTCATGAGCAATGGTATGTTAATGTAATCAACAATTTAATTACCCCGCAACTTTCTGGATCCGGAATATCAGAACCACTTTTTGTTAAAAGAATATCTGATTCTAGAAGTCTTGATGAGAAAATTTATAAGGTCAGAGTAGTAGTTCCTAGACAACTTACGAATGGAAAAACTCCAGAATCTGGATTTATTGTTCAAGAATCAAGTTCTACAGGATTTTTTGAAGATACTGATGGATCAAGAACAACTATTGATGCTACAGATTTTAATTATAATAAAAATCCGAGATTTATTAGTAATTGTTCCTTCTCCTCACCAATAGTAACAGTAGTTTCAGAAATTCCTCATAACTTAAATGTTGGAGATATAGTAATTATTAAAAATGTTACAGATTCTAGTGTTAGTGGTCTTGCATATAATGGAACTCATACTGTAACTTCTATTCCTAATGAATTAACATTTACTTATAATACAGAATTAACTCCGGGAACATTTACAAATGATACTTCTGTTAGAACAAAATCACTTCCAAGATTTGAGAGAAATGATTTAAAATCAAATCTATATATTTATCGAAATGAGATTATTTCCGAATATGATGATGGAGAAAGAAATGGCGTATATAAATTTTATATATTAAATTCTAATAATCAAGTTCAAACTGAATTTACAGATCTTAAATATGGACAAAATGTAGTTGACTTATATCCACAAAATGATAGAGATAATATTAATGAAAACCCAAGATCATCAAAATCATACGCATTAAGATCACCAATCGGAGATGTTCAAACAAATGATCTTAAAAATAGTATTACAAGAGAAAGTATTGATTTATTTGCAAAAACATTAGGTATTGGACATAAAATTTCATCAATTACTGGTGCTGGAAATACTAATCCTACAATAACTTTTGATAGAAATCATAATTTTAATGGTATCGTAACTGGAAGTATTAATGCTTCCCCAACAGGATTTACTGCTGGAACATATTATAATGTAAAAATTTATAATAATTCTGAATTAACAATTTGGAACGGTGCTACTGCAAAAGTGGTTGTTTCTGGTGCAGGTATTATAACATCTACAGAAATTATAAATGGGGGATCTGGATATTCTGCCGGAACATATTACTTAGATACCAGTATCATTGGTTCTGGATCTAATAATGATTTTGTCGTTACTTCTAATGGAATTTCTTCTCCAGTAGGTCAAGTTGTTCAATTTACTGGTGTTGGAACTACATCAGATAATTATCATCGTATCTCAGCAGTTACTTCCACAAATCAAATAACAATTGAAAGGTCTACAAGTGAACCAGTTATCGTTACAGATCAATATGCCCTTTTAATTGCACCTTCAACATCATTCACCAGTATTGGTAATACAATTACTGCACCGAGTCATGGATTGGCAGTTGGAAATAGATTTAAATCAATTGACTCTTCAAATAATAATCTTGGAGATTATATTGTTGATAGTGTGATTAATGTTAATACCTTTACTGTTTCTGATGGAATTGGATCAAATTCTGGATTTATTCTGAAGCACGGATTATCATCTAATAAAGGAATTTCTGATGGTTCAAATGAAAATCTTGAGACAAGAGGAATCACTATCTTTGATGGAGAAAAGTTAACTCTTACAGAATCTGGAGGTATAGACAGTTCAGAAACGCAATTTAGTGTTAGTCATTCTGGTACTGGAATTGTAGAAAGATTTCCACTAGGTTCTTATATTAAAGTTGATGGTGAAATTATGAGAATTGCAAGTAATTCTCTTAGTGGAGTTCCTGCAGATAAAATTACAGTCATTCGTGGAGTATTTTCATCTAAACAAAAATCACACCCTGAGAATTCATTAATCACTAAAATTAAAATTCCTGCGGTTGAATTTCGTAGACCATCAATTATTCGTGCTTCTGGACATACTTTTGAGTATCTTGGATATGGTCCGGGAAATTATTCTACAGCACTCCCACAAGTCCAGAATAAAACTTTATCAGAAAGAGAAGAATTTTTAGTTCAATCTCAAGAAAGATCATCTGGTGTTGTTGTTTATAATGGTATGAACAATAAAGGAGATTTCTTTATTGGCAATCAAAAGAAGTCTTCTACAACAGGTGAGGAAACAACTTTTGATACTCCAATCCCTACTGTAACTGGACAAAGTGTATCAAGACTAAGTGAAGTATTTGATGAAGTCGCAATTAGGGAGAGATTAATTGTAGAAGGAGGAGACTCTGGACAATCACTTTCTCAATTTAATGGATCTGTTACATTTAATGCAGAAACTAGATTTACAAATTCCAATGGAATAGAAGGATCTGCAGCAATAAATGTATCTAATACAAAACAATCAACAGCAACAAATTCTGGAGCACTTATTGTTGCAGGTGGAGTTGGTATTGGAAAAGATTTATATGTTGGAGGAACAATATATGGTCTTGGTGGGTTATCTATTAGTTTGATAAATATATCTCCAAACCAAGTTCTTTTTGCAAATTCTAATTCTTTTCTTGATGGTGATAATGGATTTACTTTTGATCAATCAACATCAACATTAGGAATTAATAGTATTTCAATATATGAATCTGGTGGAAATTCTTATATTGAAGAAATTGATTCTAAAGA
>Ga0102814_10000644_pt1 | contig 25114 bp, 19 predicted proteins | sample ColrivemetaGS741_FD_79112 | JGI IMG/M metagenome (GOLD analysis project Ga0102814, IMG submission 79112) | Estuarine microbial communities from the Columbia River estuary - Flood tide ETM metaG S.741 | ecosystem: Environmental > Aquatic > Marine > Intertidal zone > Estuary | place: USA...
AATCTTCTACCTCTTTTTGGTAAGATATGCTTATGCCTTTGAAATCGCTTTCAGGTGTAAAATTGTATTTCACTTCTCTGCCTACCAAATCATACGGATCGTCGGGATTATCCGGATTTGGGACCATTACCTCAAAGGTTGGCGACAAATACGTTTCCAAGTCTGCCGTTGTCCATTCGGTAGTTAGCGAATCGTTTTTGTATGCTTTTACCTTACCTGTGGTAATTGCATTGTGCAGTTTTATGTTAAACTCATTTAGTTGCTGATGCACGAACTCCGTGCAATAATCTCGGGTAAAGGTGTTTTGAGCACTCAACTTTGTAAACGCACAAAGAATGATGACGGCTAAAAGGCTCGATTTCATATTTCAAACATAAGGTAAAAAGGCAGATAAAAAATACAAGCTCCGAATGGATGAATCCAAAGGATAAACATACTTATAGAACTCATATGTGCGAGGATTTGTGCGACCCCTTCGGGGTCGTATGTGCAACGTTGATCCATGTTCTATAAATATGCCATCCCTAATGGATGAAGCTTACTTCGCATTTTTTCTTACATCAACTCTGCAAACTCACTTGCAAGTCTTCGGTAAGCGGATAGCCGCGAAGCATAAAACACTGTGCAATTTCATTCTAACAAATTTTAGATTTACGGTAATATCTGTAATTATCCCTGCAAATTGAAGATTATAGTTTAGAAATGCAGGAATGATTGTTCAATTCAAAGATTCAACAAAAAAAGGCGAGTAAAACCACCCGCCTTTCCTAGTAACTCTCAACCAATGATGATTAACTGCCTAAAAGCAATACACATTCTCAGCAATTATTTTTTCAGCCACTTTTTTGCGAAGTGCTATAGTGTTCGTTAGTGGGTACTTCGTAAATCGTTTGATACCCATATGCATCATAACCAAGGTGTCGTCTTCTGCAAATGCAGTTATGGCATGTTTACCTGCTACATATGTGCGTTCCATGGCGTCGTTTACAAAACATTTCGTCATTGCAATCTGCAATTCACATTCCGCTTCAGATTTCATAGAAATTAGTTTTTCTGTTCTTAAAATAGCACTTTCAGCGGCAAATACATCAATGGCCATATCCGCCAAATTCATCAACACTTCTTGCTGTTTTTCTAGCTCCATCATATATTTTTGAGCTGCTGCACCTGCTGCCATCAGTATCGCTTTTTTACTTTGACGAACGGCTTTTTTCTCTTCATACAAGGCACTTCCATCTCCTTCATCCCCAAAATCAGGAATTTCCATCAACTCATTTTGAATAGCCATAGCAGGACCCATTAAATCCAATTCGCCTTTCATTGCTCTTTTCATCATTTGGCCAACCGCTAGCATACGATTAATCTCGTTTGTGCCTTCAAATATTCTATTTATTCTGCTATCGCGATACATACTAGCTACTGGAAATTCTTCCGAATATCCCGTTCCTCCAAAAATTTGAACTGCTTCATCTACCACATAATCAAGCGTTTCCGAACCCAATACTTTTAAAATCGCACATTCTATACTGTATTCTTCTGCTGCTTTAAGTTTGCCTTGTGGCTTAGTTAAACCAGTAGCCATAAGTTCGTGTATTTTCTCTTGAATCATATCACTTACCCGAAAGACTGAACTCTCTGCAGCATATGTTCTTATCGCCATTTCACCCAATTTATGCTGAATAGCCCCAAAACTGCTAATTGGTACACCAAATTGATGTCTTTCGTTGGCATATTTCACAGCTACGTCAATACTCCGTTTGCTGCCACCCATTACCATTGCAGCCAATTTGTACCTTCCAATATTCAATACGTTGAAAGCTATTTTATGGCCTTTACCTATTTCGCCAAGCAAATTTTCTTTCGGAATTCGAACGTTTTCCAAAAACACCTGGCGAGTACTGCTTCCTTTTATTCCCAACTTAGTTTCTTCGTCACCCAAGGTTAAGCCTGGAGTACCTTTTTCTACTAAAAATCCGGTAAACTTATCGCCGTCTACTTGAGCAAAAACGGTAAATAAATCAGCAAAACCTGCGTTAGTAATCCACATTTTTACGCCGTTCAACACCCATTCATCACCATCTAAAATTGCCTTTGTTTTAGCCGAAAGTGCATCGCTTCCACTATCGGGCTCTGTTAAGCAATAACTTGCTTTTATTTCTCCGGTACCTAAACCCGGTAAATATTTTTTCTTTTGCTCCTCTGTACCATAATACAAAATAGGCAATGTGCCAATCCCTGTGTGTGCCGCGAGAGCCACACTAAAACTTTGGCTTTTACCTAACTCTTCGCTAAGCACGGTTTCGGTATTGAAATCCACCGCCATTCCTCCATACTCTTCGGGTAACGAGGCCGATAGCAATCCCAATTCGGCAGCTCTTTCCATTAGATTTGGGATAAGCTCTGGATTTTCCAATTGCTTATCAATTTTAGCACGAAGTGGATTTACTTCTTTCTCCAGAAAATCGTTGGTCATATCGCGGAACATTTTTTGTTCCTCGTTTATTTCTTCCGGTATAAAAGTACTTTGTGCACTTTGCTCTTTGATGAGGAATTCTCCTCCTTGTAGGTTGTTATTTTCTTTTGACATATGATGTAGGATTTATAATTTTTGATATAAGATTTAGGATGTATGATTTATGACTTAGGATGATTTTTGCTTATCTAAAGTGTTAATTAGTTTAAAAATGGAATTGTCTATTTGAATCAGTTTTTCTATCATTAAATCAACTGACTCTTGGTTTGTTATTTCTAGTTTAGCTGCAACGGATAGTAGTGTGATTACCTCGGCAATGCTTCCTTTTGATATGTATAAAAATCGAATAAAATCAGGGTTTGTTCCTCGAGCAGATCCTTCGGCAATATTGGATGGAATAGACACTCCCGCACGTTGTATCTGAGAAATGATGCCATACTTTTCTTCTTTGGGATACTTCGCTGCTTCTTTGTATATTTCAACAACAAAGTCTATAGCTTCTTCCCAAACTTTTAATTTCCTGAAATTATGATTCGTTCTACTCATTATTTTTTCATTGAATTATGATTTTAGATAATTAACATCGGTTAAAACAGTCCTATATCATAAATCATACATCTTAAATCCATTAAAGCCTTTCAAGCACCGCCGCTATTCCCTGTCCCCCGCCTATGCACGCAGTAACCATTCCGTAACGTTGTTCTCTCAGCTTCATTTCTTCTAATATTTGAACTGTAAGTTTTGCTCCGGTGCAACCGAGTGGATGTCCCAAACTGATAGCTCCACCGTTTACGTTTACGATGTCTGGACTGATTTCCAAGCCTCGTAAAACAGCTAAACTTTGTGATGCAAATGCTTCGTTTAATTCTATTTGATCTATATCGTTTAGTTTTAACCCGGCTTTGGCTAACGCTTTTGGAATAGCCTCCATAGGGCCAATTCCCATATAGCGTGGATTTACCCCAACAGAAACCGAACTAACTAACCTGGCTTTAGGTTTTAGGCCTAACGTATTCATCATTTTCTCGCTCATTACCAACACAAAACTGGCTCCATCGCTAGTTTGTGAACTGTTACCTGCAGTTACACTTCCGCCATTTTTAAATGCTGGTCGTAACTTGGCAAGTGCTTCAATTGTCGTATCTGCTCTTGGACCTTCATCCGTATCAACCATATATTTAGATGTCACTTTTTTGTTGGTGGTAGCATCAAAATCCACTTGTTCTACTTCAAAAGGAACAATTTGACTTTTAAACTTGCCTTCGGCTAGTGCTTTTAATGCTTTTTCATGAGATCCGAAAGCAAATGCATCTTGATCTTCTCTGCTTACATTATATTTCGTTGCAACTTCCTCTGCGGTCAAACCCATTCCGAGGAAATAATCGCCGTGATCTTTTGCAATAGCATAGTTTGGTACGGTTTTAAAACCCACTGTTGGCACCAAACTCATGCTTTCTGTTCCCCCAGCAATTATACAATCGGCCAAGCCTGCTTTTATTTTAGCAACTGCCATCGTAATGGTTTCAATACCGCTTCCGCAATATCTGTTTACCGTTACTCCGGGTACTTCCATTGGCAATTTACTTCGCATTCCCACCCAGCGGGCCATTTGTAGGCCTTGTTCTGCTTCGGGCACTGCGTTGCCTACTATTAAATCTTCAACCGTACTTGGGTCGAAACCCGGTGTATTGTCTATTAAATAATCAATTACCGCTGCACCCAAATCTACTGGGCTAGTGAATCTAAATCCACCTCTTCCTGCTTTTCCAACTGCGGTTCTGTATCCGTTTATTATGTATGCTTCACTCATAAGATTTATAGATTATTAGAGGTTAGATTATTAGACTTCATATTAATGTTATTTTTGATTTTCATTTATGTCTTTTATTATTTTTTCTCTAAATGCATACAGCATTTTTTGCAATTCAATTGATTCATTTTCAAACTTTTCTAATTTATTCTGAGATATATAGCCTAAGTCAAAAGAGTGAATCAAACATCCTTGAACTTCTTTCATACTTCCATAAGCAATGTCAAGAAAATTAGCTAGTTGTTTGTCTGTAGATCTTCCTGTACCTTCAATAATATTTAGAGATGCCGAAATGCTGGCTCTTCTCATTTGAGAGACCAAATCATATTTCTCTTCCGCCGGATATTCCTTTGTTAGGGTGTAAATATCTACAATAAACAACCTTACTCGTTCCCAAACAATAAGCTCTTTGAAGTTATGTTTCATTATTGTATTTCTCTAAAAATCTATGAATCTAAACGTCTAAAAATCTAATTTCTCAACGGTTTCCCCGTCTTCAATATATGTTGTATTCTTTCCAATGTTTTACGCTCTCCAAGTAAGCTTAAAAACGCTTCTCTTTCTAAGTTTAAAAGGTATTGCTCAGTAACTTTAGTGGCTTGCGTTAAATCTCCACCAGCCATTACATAGGCCAATTTTCTACCGATTAACATATCGTGTTCGCTGGCATATCCACTAATACCAAATCCTTCTACTCCAGAGTATAAAGCACCAAGGGCAGTTCTGCCTAAAACGGTAATATCATCGCGTTGTGGTTTTTGTACGTAGCCATCGTGCTGCAATTCAAGTACTTTTCGTTTCGCTTCTGAAATTACACGTGAGCCATTCACTACAACTTCATCTTTATCGTGGTGCATTACCCCAATTTCGAATGCTTCGTGAGCAGAAGTAGCCACTTTTGCAGTCGCTATGGTTTGAAAACGCTCAATTAAAGTCGGCAATTGAGGGTCGCCTGCATAAAAACTATCACTAGTTCTTACTACAAATTCTTTAGTTCCTCCACCGCCAGGTATTAAACCTGCACCTGCTTCTACTAATCCAATATAGGTTTCTGCTGAAGCTACTGCCGCATCCGAATGCAACGTCATTTCGCAACCTCCACCCAGTGTTAAGCCGTGAGGTGCCATCACTACTGGAATACTGGAATATCTCAATCGCATTACCGTATTCTGGAAGTATTTGATGGCCATATTCAGCTCGTCAAATTCTTGCTCTATGGCCAACATTAGCATCATTGCTAAATTAGCTCCTGCAGAAAAGTTTGGAGCATCGTTTCCGATTACCAATCCTGCCCAACCTTCTTTTTCTGCAATGTCTATGGACTTATTAATTGCTGCTAATGTTCCGCTGCCTATCGCATTCATTTTCGAGTGAAACTCTAAACAAAGAACTCCGTCTCCAATATCGTGAAGCGTAGCTTCTTTATTGGTATAAACAGGCGTTTTGGTTCTAAAGTTATCGAGCAAAATAAATGCTTCAGAGCCTGGAATTACTTCATAATTTCCTTTTGCAATATTGTAATATAATCGTTTGCCATTTTCAGCTTTGTAGAATGTAGAATTCCCTTTGGCTTTAAAATCTGTAATCCATTGAGGAACCGATAAATCGGCCGCTTTTATGTTTTCTAAAACCTTATCTAAACCTAAGATATCCCACGTTTCAAACGGACCAACTTCCCAACCAAAACCTGCTTTTAAGGCATCATCTATTTGGTATAAATCGTCGGCAATTTCTGGAATTCTATTGGCCGAATAGGCAAGAATAGCGGTGGTAACATCTTTGTAAAAATCTGCTGCTTTGTCTCCGCCTCCGTACAAAATACCTAGTTTGCTTTTTAGGCGATTAGCTCCTCTGGCTTTGCTAATGCTAGCAAAACGTGGTTTGGTTTGGTCTATATATTCGAAGGTATTAAGATCTAATGCCTGAATTACTGTTTTGCCGTTTGAATCTTTTGATTTTTTGTAGAATCCTTGCCCGGTTTTATCTCCCAGCCAATTGTTCTCTAACATTTTGTTTAGAAATGTTGGAATGGCAAACCACTCTTTCATTTCATCCTTTGGGCAATTTTGACCAACTCCGTTGGCTACCTTAACCAAGGTATCCAACCCTACTAAATCTGAAGTTCTAAAAGTTGCCGATTTTGGTCTACCCGAAACTGGCCCTGTTACCGAGTCAACTTCTTCAATGTTCAACCCATGATTCTGCATCATTTTAAAAATGGCCATAATGCTAAATACACCAATTCTATTCGCTATAAAAGCAGGAGTATCTTTACATTTTACGGTAGTTTTCCCTAAGTATAAATCACCATAATTCAAGAAAAAATCAATTACCTCTGGCTTTGTTTTGCTCGAAGGAATAATTTCCAATAGTTTTAAATACCTTGGAGGATTGAAAAAGTGTGTACCACAGAAATGTGCAGCAAAATCTTCACTTCTACCCGTCAACATCATTTCTATCGGAATACCTGAAGTGTTAGAAGTAATTAAGCTTCCTTGTTTTCTGAATTTTTCTACTCTTTCGAAAAGGGCAATTTTTAAATCCAATCGCTCAATAATTACTTCAATTATCCAATCGGCATCGTTTATTTTAGGCAAATCGTCATCGAAATTTCCTGTTTTTATTCGTTTTGCGAAATCTTTGGAATAAATAGGTGACGGACTCGATTTCAATGCTTTTTGAAAATCGCGGTTTACCAAAGCATTTTTGTCATCGCTATTTGGTGTCGGAATGTCTAATAACAGAACATCCAAACCAATATTAGCAAAATGGCAGGCAATCTGACTTCCCATTACTCCTGAGCCTAAAACTGCTACTTTCCTTATTTTTATGTTCAAACTAGTATTCATGTTCTGTTTGTCTAAATGTGTGTTTCAAATTTTGTAAAGTGCGATGTAAATAATTTGGATCTTTTAATAAACGCATAAGCATTACTGCACCTTCAATTTCAGCTACAGTAGTTTCTGCTTTTATTTCTGCTATTTCTTTATCAAAACCCTTCTCCATATAAAGATAAATAAGGGCTTTAAACCATTCCTTGAAAAACGAACGAATTATCTCCGTAAACCTGGGATTAGTATTTAATGTTTCTAACCCGATATTCACAAAGAAATCACCTCCTTCTTCAAAGGTGTAAATCTGTTCTGCTCTGCTTACCAATTCATCCAACCTGTCTTCAATACTCAACTCGTTTTCGTAAACTTTACTAAAGACCTTGTTGGTATAATGATCATTTAAAGCTTGCAAAACTTCAATCATCAACTCCTCTTTGCTTGAAATGTAGTGGTAAATACTGCCTTTAAGAATACCATTGGCAGTTGCAAGATCGTTCATGGTTGTAGCATTATACCCTTTTTCCTTAAAGACAGATAAGGAGTTTCTTAGAATTGTTTTTCTATCTAACTTAGGTTTCGCCACTTTATGTGTTCAAAAATAATCATATTTTTTTATTTACCAAACGTTTGGTAGATTAAATTGATGCCAATTGCTTTATAAATGAAATTATGAAGCTTTTGCTAAAAGTAAATCAATAAAATTACCTTTGCGGCTAATTTTTTAAAACACAATGGCATTTTACTTCACTTCAGAGTCCGTTTCAGAAGGACACCCAGATAAGGTTGCAGATCAAATATCAGATTCACTTATTGACCATTTTTTAGCTTTTGACCCACAAAGTAAAGTGGCATGCGAAACCTTGGTTACAACTGGTTTAGTGGTATTAGCAGGTGAAGTAAAATCTACAACTTATTTAGATGTACAAAAAATAGCCCGTGAAACAATAAACAAGATTGGTTATACTAAGGGAGAATATATGTTTGATGGTAATTCTTGTGGCGTAATATCAGCAATACATGAACAGTCTCCCGATATAAATCAAGGAGTTGAACGATCTAATCCTGAAGAACAAGGAGCAGGAGACCAAGGTATGATGTTTGGATATGCAACAAACGAAACCGCAAGTTACATGCCACTTCCATTGGAATTATCGCATATGTTGCTTAAGGAATTAGCCGATTTAAGAAGAGAAAATGATGCTATAACTTACTTGCGTCCAGATGCTAAGTCTCAAGTTACCATTAAATACGACGAGAATGGAAAACCAATTGCGATAGACGCAATTGTTATATCAACACAACACGATCCTTTTGATAGTGAGCAAAACATGCTTGATAAAATTAAGAAGGACATGATAGAAATACTTATTCCTCGTGTTAAGGCTAGACTGTCTAGCACTTTACAAGCATTGTTTACACACGAAATAAAGTACCACATAAACCCAACTGGTATATTTGTAATTGGTGGCCCGCATGGCGACACAGGATTAACAGGTAGAAAAATAATAGTTGATACTTATGGAGGAAAGGGTGCACACGGAGGTGGAGCATTTTCAGGTAAAGATCCTAGCAAGGTAGATAGAAGTGCTGCATACGCTACCAGGCATATTGCTAAGAATTTAGTTGCTGCTGGTGTTTGTGACGAAGTTTTAGTGCAAGTCGCTTATGCCATTGGTGTAGCACAACCAGTGGGTTTATATATCAACACTTACGGCACCTCTAAAGTTAAGATGACTGATAGCGAAATTGCAGAAAAACTAACTGCTATGCCTCGTTTTGATATGCGACCTTATTTCATCGAAAAACGATTTAATTTAAGAACTCCTATCTATTCCGAAACTGCAGCATACGGCCATATGGGTAGAACTTGCGAATTAGTTACCAAAACGTTTAAAGATGGCAGTGGCGATGAAAAAGAACTAACCGTTAAACTATTCCCTTGGGAAGAACTTGATGGCGTGGAAGAGCTTAAAACCTCATTTGGCGTATAAGCGTCCGTTCTGGCTCTGATGTGAAAAGAGTCACGTTATTCTTTACGAAATTGTTGCTACATTTGCACCTTATATAACTCTATATGTGCGGAATCGTTGCCTATTACGGGCCAAATCAAGCTTATGATTTTTTAATTAAAGGTCTTCAACGTCTTGAATATCGTGGATATGATAGTGCTGGAATTGCATTACTAAACACAGATTTAAAGATATTTAAAAATAAAGGCAAGGTTTCTGACCTGTTAGAAACAACTCAAAATCAAGATGTTTCTGGCACAAGAGGTATTGGCCATACGCGTTGGGCTACACATGGCGAACCAAATACTGTAAATGCACATCCACATCTTTCTCAAAGTGGCGATATAGCTCTTATACATAATGGTATTATTGAAAACTACGCTACACTTAAAAAAGCATTAGAAGAAAGAGGTCACGACTTTAAAAGTGATACGGACACCGAAGTTCTTACTCATTTAATCGAGGAAATTAAAGACCACGAAAACGTGGATTTACTAGAGGCAGTTAGATTAGCTCTAAACGAAGTGATTGGAGCATATGCAATAGTTATTTTAAGTAAAAACGATCCAAACACACTTATTGCCGCTCGAAAAGGCAGTCCGCTTGTTGTTGGCATAAGTGATACTGAAGGTGAGTTTTTTCTAGCGAGCGATGCAACTCCTATCATTGAATACACTAAAAAAGTGACTTACTTGAATGACAATGAAATTGTAGCAATTCACAATGGTGAGATGACTGTGAAAACCATTGATAATGTAAAAAAATCACCATACATTCAACAATTGGAAATTAGCTTGGAGGCTCTTGAAAAAGGGGGCTACGAACATTTTATGTTGAAGGAAATATTCGAGCAGCCTAAATCGATTTACGATTCTATGCGTGGAAGATTTGATCCTGTAAACTTAACTTTTGCAATGCGTAGCTTAACAGAATACGCTTCTAAAATAAAAAACCTGGACAGAATTATAATTGTAGCTTGTGGTACTTCTTGGCACGCTGGTTTGGTTGGCGAATACTTAATAGAAGAGTTTGGCAGAATACCAGTTGAAGTAGAATATGCATCTGAATTTCGCTATAGAAACCCTATAATTACTGAAGATGATTTAGTAATTGCCATATCTCAAAGTGGCGAAACAGCAGATACACTTGCAGCTTTGGAGTTAGCAAAAGAAAAAGGTGCTACTATTTATGGCATTTGCAATGTTGTTGGATCTAGTATTCCAAGATTAACCGATGCTGGAGCATATACACATGCTGGACCTGAGATTGGTGTTGCATCTACAAAAGCATTTACCGCACAAGTTACTGTTCTTACTCTTTTAGCATTAGGCATTGCCGAAATTAGAGGTAAAATAAAACAAGAAAGACTGAGAGAAATGTTCGCTGAATTGGATACAATTCCTCAAAAGGTAGAACAATTATTACAGTCTTGTAATGATAAGTGCAAAGAGATTGCTGCAATTTATAAAGATTCACCAAATTGTCTTTATTTAGGGAGAGGATATAATTTCCCTGTTGCATTAGAAGGTGCACTTAAGTTGAAAGAAATTTCTTACATACACGCAGAGGGTTATCCAGCGGCAGAAATGAAACATGGACCTATAGCTTTAATTGACGAGAATATGCCTGTAGTAGTAGTAGCCACTAAACGAAACTATTACGAAAAAGTAGTGTCAAACATTCAGGAAGTAAAAGCAAGAAAAGGTAAGATTATTGCTATAGTAACCGAAGGCGATGAGAAAGTTCGTGAAATGGCCGACCATTTTATCGAGATACCAGATACAGAAGATGCACTTACTCCTATTCTAGCTACTATTCCTTTGCAATTACTTTCTTACTACATTGCGGTAATGCGAGGTTGCAATGTAGATCAGCCAAGAAATTTGGCTAAATCTGTTACTGTGGAATAGTTATTTATTAGGACTTTTCGAAAATTCGAAACAAGTCTTCATCTTTTATTGGCTTAATTATATAGTCATCTACCAATTTATTTGATTTTGCCTTATCTACGTCAACAGGATTTATTGAAGAGCTCAACATATATATCTTTATTTTTGACTCGCTCCCCCCTAAATGTTTTTTATATTCTTCTAAAAAATCCCAGCCATCCATCATAGGCATATTAATATCTAAAAGTATAATATCTGGACACTCAATACTTTCTACTTTAATCAAGTAATCCATTATTTCTTCACCGTCATTAAATATTTGTATATTAGATGCTAAGCCTAACTTTTGTATTTTTACTTTAGTCGTAAATTGAAAAATGGTATCGTCGTCAACAATTGCTATTTTTGGGTTCATACTATCATTTTTTTGGGTAAATAAATGGTGAATGTGCTTCCAACATTTGGAGTGCTCTTTACAGTAATAGTTCCTTTCATTGCTTCTACCTGAGCTTTAGTTATAAATAAGCCTACTCCATTGGAATCTTTATTTCTATGAAAAGTTTTTCGCAATCCAAATATTTTACTGCCAAATTTATTTAAATCTATTCCTAATCCATTATCCTTAAATTCTAACACTACTTGATCTTTTATAACTCCTGATGATATAGATAATGCGGGAATAACATCATCATTGCTATACTTTAGAGCATTTGATATTAAGTTTAAGAATATACTGTCCATATAGGTTTTAGAAGCTTGTATTTCATGCACATTGTCAAAATTAATGGTAATTACCGCTTTCTTAGACTTTATCTGCTCGCTTAAACTATCTGCAGCCTTATCTACCAATTTAGCAAGAGATAAATTTCCTAATTCTGGGGCTAATTCGTTCTTAATTTTAACTACTAGAGCAAGTTCATTAATTGTATCCATCAAATCAGTACTAACAATATCCAGTTTTTCTAGAAATAATCGAAGATTATCACTTGAAGCATCCGTGTTGTAAAAATCTAATAGAGCTCGAATATTTCCAGCCGGCGACCTAAGATTATGAGAAGATATGTAAGCAAACTCTTGTAACTGACTGGTTTGATTAGCCAACTGATGATTTAACCCAATTAGTTCCTGATTTGACTCCTGCAATTTTCTCTTCTCTAAATTAAGCAAATGCTCCGCTTTTTTTCGTTCTGTAATATCAATTATACTGGTTCTAACAATCGTTCTATCTTTATAAGGCAGCTTGGCTAAACGTACTTCGCAGGGAACAAGTCTACCATCCTTTCTGCGGACTATCCATTCATATGTAATCTTTTCTCCTTGTACCGCTTTTTGCATATAATCACTAGAAAGATAGGTCGAATCTCTGCCATCTCCCTGATTTAAGGGGCTTAAATCTCCGAGTCTTAGTTCTAACAATTCTTGTTTTGAATATCCAAAAAGAACTTCGGCACTGTTGTTTGCATCTATGTATCTTTTTGTGTCAAAATCAAGCAGCATCAAGCCTTCAGTCGCATTATCAAAAATACTTCTAAACCTATTTTCGCTCTGTTCTAGTTCTTTATGACTTTCAATTTCCGTTGTAATATCTTGAAAAGTGACCACTGCTTCTGTAAAGTTTCCATATTGATCGTACAACCCCCTAACAAAGCATAAAGTTGATAAAATTTTACCGCTAGATGTGTTCAACTGCAAACTCAAATCGAAATATTCGTAATTTCTTGCGAATAAACCCAACATTAAATCTTTTAAATCTTTTTGATCTTCTTTGGATATATAATTTGATAACTCATCTGTAATTAATCTAGCATAAGGCAAATCAACTAATTTATTAAAAGCTTTGTTCTTATTTGTAATTTTAAGATCTCTATTAATAACTATTATACCAGAATAATTATTTTCGAAAATACTCCGATAGCGTAACTCACTGGTACTTAATTTTTGCTGTACAGCCAAATTACTGGTAATATCATTGGAGATAACTAAAATTTCTTGCACTTCGCCATTCTTGTTTTTTAATGGCGTTTTTGTAGTTTGAAACCAATATAGGTTACCATATTTATCCGTATATGGTTCAATAGGTATGTGCTTTTTCTGCCCTGATTCAAAAACTTTCGCATCCGCTTCTTGCACAAGCCTTGGATTTAAAAAGAAACCAATTTCTTTATCGTTTTTACCAATAATGCTATCCATTGGTAAATCCACCATATCACTAAATGCTAAGTTGGCATAAACATATCTGCCATCTTTGTTTTTTATACAGACAAGCTGTTGAATTTCATTTAATAACGATTCTCCAAATTCTGCATTTAAGTTATTATCTACCCTATACTGACTTTCGCTAAAAAAAGACTTAAGTCTTTGCAGCCAACTAACTTTCTTTATTTTTGAGTTTAACGAATACATGCACCTAAGCAGCTATCAAAGTTACAAGATTAATATTAAAGCCGTATCGGTTTTCTAATCCTAAATTTAAAAGTAAAATTGCAATTAGTTTAAAACCACAATTAATTGCAAGCAAAATCATCTTCAGCAGAAAAGACATTATATACTCGTGTACTTAAAGACTTTTTTAATGCACGGGCTATGGCTGACATTTACGATGAAAATCGATCGATAACCACTTATGTTCACTCTACATCAAAAGGTCATGAAGCAGTGCAACTTGCAGCTGCTTATCACCTTACACCAATAGATTGGGTTGCTCCATATTACCGTGACGAGGCGATGCTTTTGGGTATGGGAATGCGACCATACGAGCTAATGCTTCAACTTTTGGCTAAAAAAAACGACCCGTTTTCAGGTGGACGTACTTATTATTCACATCCATCGCTTAGAGATCCGGATAAACCAAAAATGGCTCACCAAAGCAGTGCAACTGGCATGCAAGCAATACCTACTACTGGTATCGCTCATGGTTTGCAATATTTAAAGAATCACAATTTAGTTGAAGATGATGCAAAAAAATCACTTGTAATTTGCTCTATTGGAGATGGTTCGATGACAGAAGGTGAGGTTTCCGAAGCTCTTCAAATGGCCGCTTTGCATCAATTGCCAATTGTTTATTTGGTGCAAGATAATGATTGGGGAATATCGGCAAGTGGCGACGAAATGCGAGCAATGGACGCTTATGAAGTTGCATCAGGGTTTAAGGGAATTAAACGAATTCGTATAAATGGAAACAGATTTGATGAGTGCTACACCGAAATAGGGAAAGCATTTGAGTGGGTTAGAAAAAATCAAAAACCAATGCTTATCCACGCAAAAGTTCCACTACTCGGCCATCATACCTCAGGTGTTCGTAAAGAATGGTATCGAGATGATTTAGAATTACACGAGAAGGACGATCCAATTCAGTATTTGCTTCCTTCTGCCAAACAAAATGGAATTTCAGATGCGGAAATACAAAATATTAAGGATGGTGCTATAGCCTTTATTGCATCTGAGTTTCAAGCTGCAGTAGAAGCCGAAAGTCCAGAACTAAGTAGCTTAGAAGATTTCGTGTTTGCCCCTACCCCAATTTTGGAAGAAGCAGGCAATAGGAGTCCTGCTGGAGGTGAAAAAACCATAATGGTAGATGCTGCTTTACACGCCATAGACGAGATACTAAATAAACACCCCGAAGCTTTGCTTTATGGGCAAGATGTAGGTTTTAGATTAGGTGGTGTTTTTAGAGAAGCAGCAACCTTGGCTGACAAACATGGAAAAGAGCGAGTTTTTAATACTCCAATACAAGAAGCATATATTATAGGTTCTACAGCTGGAATGAGTGCAGTTGGTTGTAAACCAATAGTAGAAGTGCAATTTGCAGACTATATTTGGCCTGGGATAAATCAATTAGTTACAGAACTATCTAAGAGCAGCTATTTATCTGGCGGTAAATTTCCGGTTCAATCGCTAATAAGAGTGCCAACAGGTGCTTATGGTGGTGGTGGTCCATACCATAGTGGCACTGTCGAGTCTTCCATTCTACCTATTAAGGGGATAAAAATTGTATACCCAAGCAATGCAGCAGATATGAAAGGATTAATGAAAGCAGCTTTTTACGATCCAAATCCTGTGGTAATGTTTGAGCATAAAGGAATATACTGGAGTAAAGTGCCGGGCACAGAAGGTGCCAAAAGCATAGAACCAGATGAAGACTATATTATACCACTTGGAAAAGCAAGAATTCATTTAGAAGCTGATAGTGAGCGGTTAGAAATGGGAGAAACACTAACAATAATAACTTATGGCATGGGAGTTTGGTGGGCACATAATGCAGCTGAAAACTTTAAAGGGCAAATTGAAATTATAGATTTACGAACACTTAGTCCCTGCGACGAAGAGGCTGTTTTTGCGAGTGTAAAACGCCACGGAAAAGCAATAATCCTTACTGAGGAAACCATAAATAATTCGTTTGCTCAGTCACTAGCAGGCAGAATACAAGAAACTTGTTTTACTTATTTAGATGCTCCAATAAAATGCATAGGTGCTAAAAATGTACCCGCAGTTCCTCTTAATAAAGAACTAGAAAAAGAAATGCTGCCTAATGCCGAAAAAGTAAGTTTAGCGATATCAGAACTCCTAGCATTTTAATTATGAAAATACGTATAGGCGGAGTTCCCGAACATTTCAATTATCCCTGGCATTATGGCATAGATCACCAACTTTTTGTTAAAAATGAAATAGAAATAGAGTGGAGTGATGAAAAAGGGGGCAGCGGAGCAATGTGTAAAAAGCTCGAAGACAACAGCTTGGATTTGGCTTTGGTGCTTACCGAAGGTATTGTAGCCCATATACACCAAGGTGGCACTGCTCGTATTATCCAACAATATGTTAAATCACCTTTAATTTGGGGTATTCATGCTTCAAAAAGTTTTGTTAAGAGTGGAAAACCGCTTAGCAAAGCCAAATTTGCACGCAGCAGAGTTGGAAGTGGGAGCCATATAATGGCATACGTTCTTGCAGAGCAAAATAATTTCGAAATTACTGAGTCTAACTTTGAAACTGTAGGAAATATTGATGGGGCACTTGAAGCGTTTGAAACAGGCACCGCTGATGTTTTACTGTGGGAAAAGTTTATGACACAACCTTATGTAGATGCCGGAAAAGTTGATAGAGTAGGGGAATGCGTTAGCCCTTGGCCTTGCTTTGTGTTAGTTGCTTCGCAAAAATTTTTAGACGTAAACAGTAATCTAATTCTAGCTTTAAGCGATGCAATTATTATGGCAAGCGAAACGGCTATGAAAAGAAAATCTACTGTGCTAGAAATAGCTAAAATGTATAACCTACAAATAAAGCAAGTAGAGCAATGGTACAGTTCTGTAGAGTGGCAAACATCAGATTGGATTAGCACAAAAATGCTTGAAAATGTAACTAGTACTTTACACAGGGTTGGAGTTATTTCCCAACAATTAACTACAAAAGAAATGTGTTATTTAGGAGCTAAGCTCTATTAAAACTGGAAACGAGCGTTTATCTCAATAGCTGGTTTTAACCCATCGCTAATGTACTCTCTCTGAGTTGCATCCCAATTTAAATCTTCAGAAAAGAATGCAGTGCCTTCTAGTTTTATATTTTCCGTTACGCCAATACCCAAAGATGCAATATAACCTGTATAGCCATTGGTAAAAATTCCAAAACCTACAGAATGGCGTTTATTTACAACTATAAAATTCTGGAAACCCGTATAATCCGCACCTGTTAAATCTATATTTCCAAAGTGTAAAGAGTGAATAATTTTAACTTTTTCGCCCGCATTCCACTCATACATAATGTTTAGATTAGACCCCAAGCCAAACTTTACCTTTTCTGGTTTATCCATTATTGTGGTATCTAATAATTGAAAACTAGAATCGTTTCCTTGGTAAACCCAACCCCATTGTTGCTCTGGAAATGGAACAATAGGTGGGCCATTTAGCTTGTTAAAACTTAAGCCAGCAGTTAATCCATTATACTGATAAGCAAAACCAACTCCAATATCAAGACCTGTTGCTACTGTATCGCTATATTCGAATTTGTTTGGACTATATACTTTTGTAAACTCACCCGTCTTAATCATATCAGAATAAGCACCTACGTCTACACCTACAAGCAGATAATTTCCTTTGTCCATTTCTAGTTTATAGGAAGCGTATGCTTTGTAGGTTTGATTTCTATTTAACCTGTTTTCTATTTTTGAGCCCTGCACCCCAATACGCAAATTTTCATTTAGTTTAAACTCCGCAATAGCTTGGTAGTTATTTGGTGTCTCGTCTTGTGTGGCAGGATTAATAATATATGAACCACTAACCACAAACTTATCAATTTCTGAATTTTGAATTGCTGGATTAAAAAAAGCTAAAGGTTTGTTGTTGCTAATTAAACTGGTTTGGCCAAAGGCTGTATTAGTTATTACGCTTATAAAAAGCAATAGTGCCGTTTTTTTCATGGTCTATTAATTTATGCTTAACTACACCTTATCTTTAAGGTTATCCAGCATATTTTTTACTAATTTTTCTAGGTTATATGTTTCTTTCCATCCCCAGTCAGCACGTGCATCTTCATCAAAAATACTTTGTGGCCAACTGTCAGCAATTTTTTGCCTGTGGTCTGGCTTATACGAAATGCTAAAGTCAGGTATTTCTATCTTAATAGCTTCTGATAATTCATCTGGATTGAACGAAACTCCAGATATATTATAACTGCTGCGTATTTTTATTTGGTTACTTGGAGCGTTTGTTATTTCTAATGTTGCTCTTACAGCATCTTCCATGTGCATCATAGGCAACGCCGTTTGTGCTGAAAGAAAACACTCGTAACTTCCTGTTTTTAGAGCTTGATGAAAGATGTCTACTGCATAATCCGTAGTTCCTCCGCCAGGTAGAGATTTCCATCCAATCAACCCGGGATAACGGATACTTCTTACATCTAAACCATATCTGTTAAAGTAATACTCGCAATATCTTTCGCCAGTCATTTTAGTAATACCGTACACCGTGTTGGGCTCAAGAATTGTGCGTTGGGGGGTGTTTACTCTTGGTGTGGTCGGCCCAAAAACAGCAATACTGCTTGGCCAAAAAATGCGGCTTACGCCATACTCTAGGCAAGCATCGAATATGTTAAAAGTGCCATCCATATTTAGCTCCCAACCAAATTTTGGGTTTGCTTCTGCTGTTGCAGATAGTAAGGCTGCTAAATGATAAACAATTGTAGGCTTGTGTTTACTGAAAATTTCGCCAATCTGTTTCTTATCAAGTACGTTTAATATTTCAAAAGGCGAGTTTTGAAATACTTGATTGTCTGATTTACGAACATCACTGGCAATAACATTACTTGCTCCGTAAATAGCTTGTAAATTTTCAACTAACTCTGTGCCTACTTGGCCACAAGCTCCAATTATCAGTATTTTTTCTGCCATCAATTAAATGCGTGCAAAGGTAGTAAAAGCTTCGAGAATCAATGCCACTTCTTAGCTCCAGCTTCTATCCTTGCGTTCAAATGATTTACTGCTGGGGGAATGGGGCAAGAATAATCCTTGTTATAAGCACAAAGCGGATTGTAACAATAATTAAAATCTATGATTGGATTTAAGGTATCTTGTAATTTATAGTCTAAGTATCTACCAGCTCCATAGCTTTCATTTCCGCACGTTAAATCTCTAAATGGTAAAAATAAATAATCGGGCATATCTACACTTTGATACAACGTAAGTTCTAAACTGTCCCCATTTAGTTCAAACTTATATGTACCAAAAGCCTTGTATTCTGGTAACAGGTCTGTAGAAGTGGCCATTTTAAATGTTTTTCCATTGGCTATTGGCGTAAAAATGGCTGTAACACGGTAGTTTTCATTTGGCGGAAAATACTCTAGTTTATGAGCTGTAATTAATTCGTTTTTAGGGATTACGCCATTAGCACCAGATGTAAACATAACCGACATACTGTCTTGATGATTTTTAACCAATTTTTGATACGGTGTTAAGTTTTCACTTTGCTCCTCTGCAGCTGTTTGCCATTTATTTTGACTGGTGCAAGCTGTTACGCTTACAATAAGAACAAGAACTTTAAATATGCTTTTTTTCATTTTTAACAATTGCGTAGGCAAGGCCCAAACTTACACCTATATTTTTTTGTAATGGATTAAATTCTTTTCGTATCCCGAGCAGATTAGATAACGTGCCATCTACCATACATCGTCGGTTTAATGCATATTGTGCACTTACATTAACAACTTGGTACATTTGAAATGGTTCTGCCCAAATGCTGCTTCCCTTTTTGTACGCACAAACATATTCTACTTGCCCAGATAAGGCGGGGCTAAAGGTCTTATTAAATACCAAACTTTGTGAATACGAAGAAATAGCGTAAAAAGAAGTTCCGCTACTAAATCTCATTTCAGATTTTAATCTATGATTACGGTCTATACCGTACACCATAGGTATTCCAATATCCCAACCAAACTGCAACGGAGAGACAAATGAAATCCAACCTCCTGGTTTTTCGTTTATAAAAACACCTACAACAGCTGATAAGTTATACCTTGTATAACCAACTATTTTAGTTTTAAAACCAAATTCTAAGTTGTTAGCTTCTGAAGTATGATTTTTCAAGTCGAGCCCTATACTTGGCAACAGAAGGCGAAGTTCGGTGTTTTGGGATACTCCATATCGCAAAGTCATAGAAGGAGCGGAAAAATAACTTACTGTATCTGTATAATAGTTTCCTTGAGCTAGCGAGATGCCCATTTCAGCTTGTAGGTTTTTTGTTTTTACAGTAGCAGTAGTACTTGTAAATGCGGGTCTGTCCGTATCTATTTGTGCTTTTAAACTGTAAGTAATAGCACAAAAAAATGAAAACAGATACAGACCTTTCATTTTACAAAAGTAATCTTAGTCCGTTATACCTTCTAGCATAAACAAAAAGGCGTATTCCATAGCTGTTTCCCTATATGGTGCAAATCTACCGCTTGCTCCTCCATGTCCAGTTTCCATATTGCAATGCATAAGCAATAAATTATTGTCGGTTTTTAGGTCTCGCAGTTTTGCTACCCATTTTGCCGGCTCCCAATACTGCACTTGGCTATCGTGCAAACCAGTAGTTACCAAAATATTTGGGTAATCTTTTGCTTCTACATTGTCGTAAGGCGAATAGCTTTTTATGTAATGATAAAATTCTTCTTCGTTTGGATTTCCCCATTCGTCGTACTCCCCTGTTGTAAGTGGAATTGTATCGTCTAACATAGTAGTTACTACATCTACAAAAGGAACAGCGGCAATTACCCCTTTCCAAATTTCTGGATTGTAGTTTATTATTGCTCCCATAAGCAAACCACCTGCACTTCCGCCCATGGCATATAGCTTTTCTGTCGTCGTAAAACCCTTAGCTATCAAATATTTACCGCAATCTATAAAATCGAAGAAAGTGTTCTTTTTATACAATAACTTGCCGTTTTCGTACCATGCTCGTCCTAAATCTTCTCCACCTCTAATGTGGGCTATAACATAAATAAATCCGCGGTCTAGTAAACTCAATCGCGTAGCACTAAAATACGGATCTAGCGAATGACCGTAAGACCCATAAGCGTATAATAACAATGGTCGTGGAGCATCAAATTGTTCATTTGCTCCTTTTTTGTAAACCATGCTCAGAGGAACTCTTGCACCGTCTCTAGCATCTACCCATATTCGTTTGCTTTCGTATAAGCTTTCATCGTATCCACCAACTATTTCATGCTGTTTTAGTAGCACCCTATCGCCCGTATTCATATTGTAATCAAACACAGAGCTAGGTGTTGTCATGCTGGTATATCCGTATCTGAGAATTTCTGTATCGTACTCTGTATTGGTGCTGCTCCATACATCATAGGTTTCAGAATCAAACTTCATGTAATATTCCTTTCCGGTTTCTTGATTTATTACGCGTAAGTGATTTTGGCCACCTCGTTTTTCCTCAACAACCATATGGTTCTTAAACAGTTCTATGCCTTCTAAAAGGGTATCTTCTCTATGGGCAATTACTTCTTTCCAATGTTCTTTTTCGGTAAGGGTTTCGTTCGTTTCCATTAATCGGAAATTTTGTGCATCCCAATTAGTAATTACGTACCATTTATCTTGAAAATGACTAATGCCATATTCTAAACCTCTTGTTCTTGGTTGAAATATTTTAAAAGTATCATTAGGATTATCAGCCAAAATAAACTGATACTCTGAGGTTAACGTACTGCCCGATGAAATAATAATATACTTTTTGCTTTTGCTCTTATAAACGCCACAATAAAAAGTATCGTCTTCTTCTACAAACCTAATTTTTTCTTCTTTGGTAGAAATATTGTACGACTTTATGCGGTAAGACCGAAGTGTGTTGTCGTCTTTTTCACTAAAAAAAATGGTTTCATTATCGCTTGCCCAACTTGCACCACCTGTAGTGCCTTTTATTTCAAAATCTATAATTTCGTTGGTAGTTAAATCTTTCATTTTCAATGTATAAATCCGTCTACTAACGATGTCTTCACCAAAAATCATCAGCTTGTTATCTGGACTTATGCTAAGTCCTCCAATATCATAATAGGCGTGATCTTTGGCTAGCTCATTTACATTTAGCAATATTATCTCGGGATTATCCATTGAATCCTTTTTTCGACAATAAATAGGATGCTCGTCCCCTTTTTCGAAGCGGGAGTAGTACCAATAGTCGTTTAATTTATAAGGGACAGATTCATCATCTTTTTTTATTCTTCCGACAATTTCATCAAATAATTTTGCTTGTAATTCTTCGGTAGGTTTTAAAACTTCTTTTGTGTAGTCGTTTTCTACATTTAGATAGTCAATAACCTCTTGGTTTTCCCGCTCATTCAGCCAAAAATAATTATCTGTTCTTGTATCGCCGTGTATACTTATCTCCTTTGGAATTTTTTTTGCCTTTGGTGCTTGCATTGGTGCAATGATAAAACAATGGCGGATTGTATATGCGAATAATTAAAGAATGAACCATCTATAACCTATTGCTAGAGCGGCCTTTTCTTTAAAACGCTAAATGTGATTGATGTTTGACTCAACTTACAAAAACGTCAGCCCTATCGGAATATCTGTAATCCAACCCGTTATGGAATAACGCCTTGCTACTGCCGGAAGTACTTCGTGTTCTAGTTCAGATTGGAAGATTAAAAACGTGCCTGCCTTTGGAGTTACCTTTATAGTTTCGTTAGGTAAATAAAGTAACAACTCGCCACCGTCGCCTTCTTTCCAATCGGTAAGATATAAAACAGCGGTAAAAAACCGATGCTGATTTTGCTCAAACCTATCGCGGTGTTTTTTGTAAAAACTGCCCGGTTCGTATATAGCGAACATAAGTTCTTTGTCTTTTAAGGGTAGAAAAAAATAGCGATTTAATTGAGGTAATAAATCTGTTATAAAATCGGCATACTGCTTTACCAAAACATTAGTTGGTTCGTTTTCTATCCAGAGAATACTATCATTACGCACATTTTCATCAATTGTAAATGCCTCTCCACTTCCTATCCCTGCTTTTTTAAATTTATCATCTTTGTATCTTTCATCCATTACTGCACGCAACTCGGCCGCAACTGAAGAAGGTTTACTCTCGTTTTGTATATAATACCCTTGATGCTCTATGGATGAGAGCATTTTAACCAAAAGCTGTTCATCAAAATAATTTTGAATCAAATACTGAGTTGAAGCCCGCAAGCTAACCCGTTCCGCTGAATAAGCGACTGGAATTTCAATTACGCCTAAAATAGTTGCATTACTTTTGAAGTATGCTTATAAAAATGAAACATCTATTTTTAATGTTATTTGGTATAGCCTCGTTTGTTGCTTGCAATAATTCATCTCATCAAATGGAAAACGGTAATCAAGCTCCAATCAACCAAAACCGAAAGCCTAGAGCCAATGAAATAGTTTTTGAAGGCAAACTAATGGATGTTAAAAGCTCATCTGAATTGATTTACACCTTGACTGTAGAGAATGCAGCAGATAATCAACAAGTAGATTTTGAAACTAACTTGCAAGACATTGGAAAAACGGAAAAACAATTAAAAAAGCTTAAGCATAAAAAGGTAAAAGTATATTTTGAAAACATCCCAATTACAAAATTGGCAGATATCCATTACAACGGTTCGAGTGTTTTAGGTGGTTCTGCACCATTACCAAAAGAAAACTGGTTGGATGTTTCGGGAAAGTTAGCGGGAGCAGAAGCAATAACTCCTGAAGGTGCTAAAGGAAATATTGCGATTATACGCTCCGACGGAAAAATAACTGTTTTTGAATATCCGGTTACTAAAACATTGGCTGATTTAAACAACCAAGAAGTTACTGTTTATTATGAAAATGTTGCTGCAAATAGAATGATGTATATTAGACCAATAGCGAACTAAAAATAGTCGCTAGGCTTTTTGCCAAATCTTTTATAAAACTCTTTTGCAAAATAATCGGGCCTTAAAAACCCAATAGCAATACTTGCTTCTTTAACACTTCTAAATTCTTTTTTTATCAAGAAATCCATTGCTTTATTTAGGCGAACTTCTTTAATGTATGCGGCCGCACTTAAGCCTATTTCCTTGCCTAAATTTCTGTTTAATGTTCTTTCTTGTATGTTTACATTTTCGCACAAATCGGCAACAGAAAACAACGAATTAGCAATATTTCGTTCAATTGTGTTACGCAATTTTTCAAGCCACAAGCTTTCCACTACTTCTGTAGGTTCTAAAATTTCTTTATTACGAGATTGTTCTCTAGATTTTTTATTATTTAAAAGATTAATAATTCTAACTTGTAGTTCGCTGCTGTAAAATGGTTTTACCATATAATCATCTACCCCAAGTTTTAAAACAAATAATTTGTCTTCTAACTGCGTTTTTGCACTTAGCATTATTACAGGTAAATTATTTAGTTCATCCATCTTTTTTAATTCTGAAACCAATTCCAGTCCATTCATATTTGGCATCATAATATCGCAGGTTATCAAATCAACCTTATGCGTTTTTAGCATTTCAATGGCCACTTTGCCGTCTCTGGCTTCTAGCACATTATAGTCATTTTGTAAAATGCTTTTTATAAAGTATCGCATTTCGGTATTATCCTCAATTACCAAAATTGTTGGTTTGTCAGTTCTAACCACTGTTAAACCTTGTTGCTCGTAATCATCAAATGGCTCTATCCGTAATTCGGTTTTTATGTTTCCACTGTCAGCTATCACTTCCGCTTTAAACAAAAAATGAAATGCAGCTCCCTTTTGTTCTGAATTAACGAGGCTAATGTCTCCTCCCATAATTTTAGCTAGCTCTTTACAAAGTTCCAGCCCAATGCCTGTTCCACCTTGATTTAATCCACCTATAGCTTGATAATACCTATCGAATATTTTTTCTGATTCCTCCTTACTAACTCCTTCCCCATTATCTTTTACCTCTATATTATAATAATTATCGCTTGTATAAACATTTACCACTATTAATCCACCGTTTGGAGAATGCTTTACTGCATTAGAGAGCAGGTTAGATACTACTTTCTCTATTTTAATTGTGTCAGCATTTAGCACAATTTCGGCACTTAACTCTGAAACCAAGTTTATGGTAATTTCGCGTTTTTGAGCAATTACATTAAACGATTGAACTATAGACTGTAGCAGACCAATTAGCTTTACTGGCTCTAAAAACAACTCTATTTTACCCGCATCTATTTTTGATAGATCTAGAATTTCGTTAACTCTGGCTTGCAGCTTTTTGCTATTTAACATGGTAAGCTTTAGCATATCGTAAGCCTCATTGGGCAGTTTAAATGCCGTGTTGTTTAACACGTTTTCTAGTGGGCCAAGTACCAGCGTAAGTGGCGTTCTTAGCTCATGCGAAACATTGGCATAAAATTGCGTTTTAGCTTTATCTAGTTCTAATAAATCTTCCGCTTGTTTTTGTATTACATTTTTATCGTGTTCTATTTTATGTGTTGCCTCTTTAATCGTTATTTTTAACATTTCTGCATGTTTTAGCAACTTAGCAGTCCTCCTTCTCACTAAAAAAATTGTAGCTATTAGTAGAGCAGCTATAAGAGAAATAACAAACCACGCTCTCAAATAAAAGGGCCTCATTACACGCAGTTTTATTTGTAGTATTTTAGACCATTGCCCACC
>Ga0102814_10000648_pt1 | contig 25072 bp, 20 predicted proteins | sample ColrivemetaGS741_FD_79112 | JGI IMG/M metagenome (GOLD analysis project Ga0102814, IMG submission 79112) | Estuarine microbial communities from the Columbia River estuary - Flood tide ETM metaG S.741 | ecosystem: Environmental > Aquatic > Marine > Intertidal zone > Estuary | place: USA...
CTTGGGTGGTTTGCAAGTGGAATGACTTTAGAAGACATTTTGGATGATTATCCTGAGCTGAACAAAGAGCAATTACAAGCGTGTTTGGCCTATGCCGCAAATCGCGAACATAAACTGTTGGTGGCCTAGTGAAACTTTTATTCGATCAAAACATTTCGTATAGGGTATACAAATCTGCATTCTTAAAATAAATTTCAATATATCGTTCCTACGGAACTGTGAATACATTTTCAATTATTTTCTACCAATATTTCATCCCTAACGGGACTAAAAAATAGCGGTACTAAACAAGCTCCAGAGGAGCTAAATATTGGTAGAAATAAGTAAACAAACGAAAAAGAAATCCCATAGGGATGATACCATTTTCAGATTCCCAATCTTCGATCGGGAAGTTTCGAAATTACTCAGTTCGCAGTTAAAACACACCCCTATTTTGTAACGGAATCGAAGATTTGAAGCCTCGGTTCGTGGGGACACGAACCAATTCGCAGTGGTAAAATTAAAACCAATTCCGCATAGCGGAAAACTTAGTGCTCTTATCCTTTTCTTATTCTGCACCCCCTTAAATTCCACAACCATTAAAAAATCAGGATTGCGTTGCAAATAACTAAACTCTCCTTAGTGGTAAAATTAAAACCATATTCTGCGAAGCGGAAAACTTAGTGTCCGAGGTGTCGGTCCGAAGCATCGGACCTTCACCTTTTCTTATACAGCATTCCCAAGCAACCAAAACTCCAAAAAATCAAGATTAGGTGATAAATATCCAAACTCTCCTTAGTGGTAAAATTAAAACCAATTCCGCGTAGCGGAAAACTTAGGTCCGAAGTATCGGACCTTAACTTTTTCCTATTCAGCACTCCCCAAAAATCCAAAACCACTAAAAAATTAAGTTCTCATTGTAAATATCTAAACTCCCTTAGTGGTAAAAACAAAGCCACAAAAACAAACCACTTCTCTCCACTCCCATTTTATTACCTTTGCCTGCCTTGGCAAAAACCACCGAAATAGCTCCTGTAAAAAGTAAAATTAAAATACTACCCGATGCACCGGGCGTTTACAAGTATTTTGATAAAGAGGGCACCATAATCTACATCGGCAAAGCCAAAAGTTTAAAAAAACGGGTTAGCTCGTATTTCAATAAAATCCACTACGAAAACCGTAAAACCAAGGTATTGGTAAGCAAAATTTGGGATGTAAACGTAACGGTAGTGCCTACCGAAATGGATGCTCTTCTGTTGGAAAACAGCCTAATAAAAGAGTTCCAACCCAAGTATAACATTAACCTAAAAGACGACAAAAGTTTTCCGCTTATAAAAATTACCAACGAGCGATTTCCTAAAATTTACCCGATGCGAAATCCGGTAAAAGATGGCAGCGAATATTTTGGCCCTTACTCCAATGTACGGCTAATGAAAATTGTGTTGGACTTATGCAAACAGCTTTACCCAACCCGAAATTGCAGTTTAAACCTCTCGCAAAAAAACATAGACGCCAACAAATTTAAGGTGTGTTTAGAATACCAAATTGGCAACTGCCGAGGTGCTTGCGAAGGCCACGAAACGGAAGAAGAATACCTGGATTCTATAAAACACATAAAGCATATTCTACGAGGAAACTTAAAAGAAGTAAAAGAACATCTAAAAGCTAAAATGGAGCTTTCGGCCAACAACTGGCAATACGAAGAGGCGGCGAAATACAAACATAAGCTAGACATATTAGACAAATACCAAAGCAGAAGCACCGTAGTAAACACGCGAATTAGCAATGTAGATGTGCTAAACATCGCTCAAAACGATCGGTATGCCTATATCAACTATCTTCGAATTTCGGGTGGCATAATTATCCAAAGTAAAAATTTGGAGATGAAGAAGAAAATGGACGAAACCACCGAAGAATTGCTTGAGATGGCCTACGGTGAAATCTCACATTTTAACCAAAATACAGAAGAAATAATTGTACCCGTAAAACTACCATTAGATGCCAATTTTATTGTACCTATATCTGGAGATAAAAAGAAATTACTGCAACTAAGTGAACGAAACGCCTCACTTTATATGCAAGAAAAAACCAATCAGTATGAAAAACTGGATCCTGATTTAAAAGTAAATCGTCTGCTTACTACTATACAAACAGACTTAAAATTAAAGGACTTGCCCGTGCATATGGAGTGCTTTGATAACTCTAATATACAAGGTGCTTTTCCGGTTTCTGCTTGTGTGGTGTTTAAAAATGGCAAACCAAGTAAACGCGATTACAGGCATTTCAACATAAAAACGGTAGAAGGACCAAACGATTTCGCCAGTATGTACGAGGTGGTAACTCGAAGGTATAAACGAATGTTGGAAGAAAAACAAAGCCTTCCGCAACTTATAATTATTGATGGTGGAAAAGGACAACTAAGCAGCTCTACCGATGCATTAAAAGCATTGGGTTTATATGGTAAAATTGCCATTGTGGGTATTGCCAAGCGGTTAGAAGAAATCTATTATCCAGAAGATAGTGTTCCGTTGTATATCGATAAGAAGTCTGAATCGCTAAAGGTTATACAGCAAATGCGAGACGAAGCCCACCGATTTGGCATTACCCATCACAGAAACCGAAGAAGCAAGGGAACCATTGTGAGCAAGCTTACCGAAATAAAGGGTATTGGCGACGAAACGGCAGCAGAATTATTACGTGTTTTTAAATCAGTAAGTAAAATTAAAAAAGCAAGTGCAGAAGAACTGGCAAGTATAATTGGCCCTGCCAAAGCAAGTTTAGTACGTATTTTTTTCGATGAATAAAATTGAAGAATACATACAAAACTATGGTTTAGAAGCCTTTAAAACATTGTGTTACAGCAATGCTGAGAATTATAAATACGCGTGTATTTTAGATAGCTGCCAACTAAACACAGGTGTAATTGGCGGACAATATGAATTTTTAGCTGGGCTTGGAGCAATTGAAGTTTACGAAAATTTAGAAACATTTAGCCAGCAAGAAAACAAGTGGCTTTTGGGTGTTTTAGGCTACGATTTAAAAAACGAGTTTGAAGAACTTACGAGCGAGAATCAGGAACATATTGCCACTCCTTCCCTTCTTTTCTTTGAGCCAAAAATACTTATTTCTATTAACAAACATGGCGAGATTAAACTACTTAAAGGAGAGCTACCAGCCGACTTTTTCGGTACCGAAAATATAGTTTTCGAGGAAAATTTAGCTGATTTACAAACGTTTAGCACAAAAGAAGCTTACATAGGGAAGATACAAGAAATTCATCAACTTATTAGAGAAGGAGAAGTATATGAGTTAAACTATTGCTTGCCGTTTGTGCAAGAATACGAGCAGTTTACCCCGATTGCATTTCATAAAAAACTACTTAAAAAATCGCCTGTTCCTATGGCTAGCTATTTACGAGCAGACAACTTGCACTTATGCGGAGCAAGTATGGAGCGATACCTCTGCAAACGAGGAGATAAACTTATAAGCCAGCCCATAAAAGGTACTATACGCAAAGGAAGTAGTGTGCAAGAAGATGAGGAACTCATCTACCAGCTTGAAAATTCTGAAAAAGACCGAGCTGAAAATGTAATGATTGTAGATTTGGTGAGAAACGATTTAGCTCGCATTTGCCAATCGGGAACCATAAAAGTGGAAGAACTCTTTGGCATTTACAGTTACTTGCAAGTACACCAAATGATTTCCACCGTTATAGGAACTATAAAACCGAACACTTCGTTTACTGATATACTAGAAGCTACTTTCCCCATGGGAAGTATGACTGGTGCTCCAAAAATCGCAGCAATGCAAGAAATTGAAAAACTAGAGTCGTTTAAACGAGGATGGTATTCTGGTGCAGTGGGCTACATTGCCCCAACTGGCAATTTCGATTTTAACGTGGTTATACGCAGTTTAATATGCGATACAGATGCTAAAAAACTAATGTACTGTGCAGGAGGAGCTATTACTATTGATAGCTTACCAGAAAGCGAATGGGACGAAATTAAGCTAAAAACAAAAGCGATTTCTTCTGTTTTAGGTAACTAATTCTGTAACTTTAATACCATTATATTTCTCAATAAGAATAGCTTGTAAAGATTCTGCTTTAAACGGTTTACTTAAAAATCCATCCATTCCTGCATCTAGGTATTGTTGCTGGCTACCTTCGTTGGCATCAGCTGTTAGAGCAATAATAACAGGGCGTTTATCGCCGTATTTTTCTATAATATTACGTGTTGCTTCCAATCCATCCATTTCTGGCATTTGTATGTCCATTAATATTAGATCAACCTCTTCCTCTTCCAATATTTTAAGCACTTCTATGCCATTTTCTGCGTGCAGCGAATTAGTATAACCATACTTTTCAAATAACTTATCTAAGTACATTTTATTAAACGGATTATCCTCCGCAACCAAAATTCGCATGGGGTATTCTTCTGCTAATTTTCCTGGTAAAACGGGCACCTCTTTACCTTCTTCAGTAATGTTTACAGGAACGTCTTTTTTAGATAATTCTTTCGGGATCTCTACGTTAAGCGTAAAGAAAAAGGCAGTGCCAACATTCTTTTCAGATGTTAAACCTATTTCCCCTCCCATGAGCTCCACTAATCGTTTAGAAATACTTAAGCCTAAGCCTATTCCGCCGTATTTTCTTGATGTAGAATTGTCTTCTTGCTCAAATGATTCGAATATTTTCTTTTGTTTTGACTCGCTAATCCCAATTCCATTATCTTTTACAGAGAACCGTAATTTGGCAATCTTTGCATCATCAGTATGTGCTCTAAGTAATTCTTCTAATTCAACCAAAACCGTAACCGTGCCATTTTCAGTAAATTTAATGGCATTACTAATTAGGTTAATTAAAACTTGCCTAATTCTAAGAATATCTCCTCTAAACTGTCTAATCATGGCATTGCCAATGAATTTTTTAAGTTCTATTTTCTTATCCTTAGCCTGTTTAGAGAACATTATCGTTACTTCATCTAACAACTTATCTAAATCAATAAGTGTTGACTCAATACTCATTTTACCAGCCTCTATTTTAGAAAAATCAAGTATATCGTTCAGTATTATAAGCAGATTCTCGCTACTCGCACCTATAGTTTCTACATACTTACGTTGCTCTTCATTTAAAGGCGTTTCAAGCAATAAGCTAGACATACCCATAATTCCATTCATGGGCGTTCTTATTTCGTGACTTGTAACCGCCAAAAAGTTAGATTTTGCCACAGAAGCAGATTCGGCCTGCACTCTTGCATCATCTAGCACTCCATTCATTTTACGCAGCTCTAAATTTTGCTCATTAATCAACTCATTACGCTGCTCAAGCTTAGCATTATTTGCTTGCTTAATTCTTACTTGCCTAAACAATAATATTAGTAATACGGATAATAGCAAAAATACCCCGGTAACTGCATAGCGTAAAATTCTTGCTGTTTGTTGCTCTTGGTATTCTAACTCATTTTTCGATTTTTGGACTAAGGTTATTTTTTCTGATGAAGATTGATCGGACTTGCTTTGAAGCAGTTCAAATTGTTTAAAAGCTCCCGCTACACCTAAATTATCTTTTAGTTTAGTAAATTCTTCATTTACCTCAAATGCTTGTTTATAATTATTTTGAGCGTAATAAGCCTTAGATAGTAACTCATAAGCACTAAGTAAATCTCCTTCAGATCTATACTTGCCTTTGCCTGAAACAATAGCTTGTGTTTGAGAAACCGCAGCATCGAACTTGCTAGTAGATATGCTTACTTGAGCCTCGGCAAGTGCCAAGTCCAAATTTAAATCAACAATTCCTTCAGCACTTATTAGTTTTCGTGCTTCATCCAAAAACAAGATAGACTTAGTATAGTCCCCAAAATCAGCACTCAATCTGGCCATAGTAAGATTGCAAGAAGCTATCTCTCTGTTGCTTTTTGCTACTTTAGCCTTAGTTAATGCTTTTACTGCATAAAGATTTGAATAGTTTTTGTTACCCTCTTTTAAATAAGTTTGAGAAATTAAATTATAAATTCTAGCATCTTTTAAAGGATCTAACGCTTTTTTATTTAATAAAAGGGCAGTTTGCAAAAAAGTACGTGCTTTTGAATATTTGCCAATTTGATTTAATCCATCTGCAATAAGTATATTAGTCTCTATTTGTTGTGGTTCTATATTTTTCAAATCTGCAATTTCCTTGGCTTTAAAAAAAGCTTCAAAAGCTTTAAGATACTTGCCCTGAAATAAAAACGACTTACCTTCAATTATTGCAATATTGGCTTCTAGCTCTTCATTATTAAGTTCCTTTGCACAAAATGCAGCGTTACTTAAACGAGCAAAGGTTGTTTCTTCATTCCCTCTCTGTAAATCAATATATGCTAACGAAGCCTTAGTTAAAGCTGTAAGCTCGCTGCAATTTTCAGCATTTAATTCTGCCAAAGCAGCATTGTAGTAGTTGGCTGCATCGTCTTTTTTTCCTTGAGCCTCCAACAAAACGCCAATATTGTAATTTAAAGCGGCTTTATCTGCAGAAGAGGTGGCATTTGCTAAACTGCTCTTTTGCTCCTTTATGGAATTAGCCGCATCGGCAAATACACCGTAAGACTTAAATAAATCTACAGCAAGCGTTGGTAATGCATTTAAACATAGTAAACACAAGAATACAGTTGTTTTAAATTTAAAACTCCACTTAGTGTTAGTGTTCAGCATATTGCAGTTATTATATTTAAGCTTATACCCAAATTAATTTACGAAAGTATTAAAAAAATAACAGAGAATTCTATACTATCAAATTATAAACCAACGCATTGCGTATTTTTGCCTATATTTCTAAACACTATGGAATCAGCAATTATTTCCTTAGACCTTAATAATTTTAAAGAAGGAAACGCCAGTCAAAAAAAACAATTTGTAAAAGACTTAGGCGAAGCATACGAAAAGATTGGCTTTGTAGCTATTTATAATCACCGACTTACAGACGACACAAGCGAAAACTTATACCGCTACACAAAGGCTTTTTACGACTTACCCATAGATAAAAAGTTAAAGTATAAAATTGAAGGTTTAGCAGGCCAACGGGGTTTTACTTCGTGGGGTACGGAGCATTCTAAAGACAGCAAAGTAGGCGACTTAAAAGAGTTTTACCATTTCGGACAAGAAGTGCCTGCGGAGCTAAAAACTAGTTTCAACTATCCAGAAAATGTTGCAGTAGATGAAATTCCAGAATTTTCCATATATGGCTTAAAAGCATTTGCAGAGCTGCAAGAAACAGGCTTGTATATGCTTCGTGCAATTGCGTTATATTTAGACTTGGACGAATTTTATTTTGACGAAAAAATACGATACGGGAATAGCATTTTAAGACCTATACACTACGCCCCTATTGTAGATGCACCAAAAAATGCCGTAAGAGCTGGACAACACGAAGACATAAACTTAATTACTTTGTTAATGGGAGCTAGTGCAGAGGGTTTAGAAGTTTTAAACAAACAAAATAAGTGGGTACCTATTACAGCATTACCAAACCAATTAGTGGTAAATGTTGGAGATATGTTACAACGCCTTACAAACAACAAGCTTAGATCTACAACACACAGAGTAGTAAACCCTCCTCAAGAAAAGTGGGGTACGCCACGCTATTCTATTCCTTTTTTCTTGCATCCTGTGTCCGAAATGCGATTAGACTGTTTACCTAATTGCATAAATGCTGAACATCCTAAGAGTTACACAGACATTAGTGCTGGAGAATTCTTAACAGAACGATTAATAGAAATTGGGTTACTTGATAAAAAGTAACACGTTAGCATAGTATCTTTCTAATTTCTTCTGCAAAAATGGGTAAGCCTTTGGTTGCCTTGTATTGCAAATGTTCAACTGCGTTGGATACAGAAATTTTTCCACTTGGTGAATTGGGATCTATAACCACCACAGGTATATCGCTATTTGCATATTGAACTAGCCCTGCAGCCGGATAAACTTCTAAAGAAGTGCCTACAATTAAAAGAACATCTGCCTCTGCCACAATCTCTGCCGCATTACTTATCATCGGAACCTCTTCCCCAAACCAAACTATAAATGGTCGGAGTTGGGAGCCATCCGTACTTTTATCACCATCATTTATATCATCAAAACCAATATCTACAACGTTTCCTTTTGTAAGGCTGCTGCACGCTTTCGTTATTTCGCCATGCAAATGCAAAACCTGTGTACTGCCTGCTTGTTCGTGCAAGTTGTCAATATTTTGGGTTACAATTAGCACATCGCATACCTCTTCTAACTCAGCCAATAATTTATGAGCTAAATTTGCTTGCACCTCCGCTACCTTACGCCTTCTTGCGTTATAAAAATCTAAAACCAAGCGGTAATTTTTTGCCCATCCGTTTGGAGTTGCTACTGCTTCTATGTCGTATCCTTCCCATAGCCCATTGTGCCCCCTAAAAGTTGGAATGCCACTTTCAGCACTTATACCAGCACCGGTAAGTACTACTAATTTTAATTTCCTATTAATCGGTTTTTTTAGGTTCATTTGCCGCCCATTTTATCCTTTGTCAAGCATTAATTTACACCTCAAAAATATAATAAAACTTAGTTGGCCCATAATCATTGGTCAACTTGGCATGGTGCTTACAGGCTTTTTCGATAGTTTAATGGTAGCAAAATTAGGGCATGTAGAGTTAGCAGCATCCGGAATTTGCAATAGTATTTTCTTCTTAATATCTATTTTCCCAATGGGTGTAACTATGGCTTACGCCACCATAATTAGCTTATTACTAGGCAGAAACAAAATAAAAATAACCCATTTACTAGTAAGAGATAGTTTTTACGTAACCTTATTTTTATGCTTAATAACTACATTAGTTGTTTATTGGTCTATTTATGGTTTCGGCACCTTCGATCAAACCAAAGAAGTAGAAGTATTATCTAAACCCTACTTAACCTTATTAATGTGGTCGCTCGCTCCTATGCTACTTTTCTTTTATAGCAAAAACATATGCGATGGTTACGGCTATACTCGGGGAGGTATGGTAATTACGGTTTTGGCTTTGCTCCTTAATATTTTTTTAAACTGGGTTTTTATTTATGGCAACCTGGGCTTTAGTGCCTATGGTTTAAATGGAGCTGGTTATGCCACCATAATTTCTCGGATATTTTTAGCGGCAGCCATGTTCACTGTGCTATTTAAGTCCAAACAAACCCCAATATCTTTTGCAGAATGGAGACATTCGTTTACTAACTATAAGCAGTTTCGGTTTTTTAAGCAAATTTTTAAATTAGGTTTCCCTACAGGTTTGCAATACTTTTTCGAAATTGCAGCGTTTGCAGTTGCGGCAATGATGGCGGGATGGATTGGATCTAAAGAACTGGCCGCACATCAATTAGCTATAACACTGGCATCAGTAACCTACATGTTTGCTGGAGGTATATCTGCCGGCAGCAGTATTTGTGTAGCTAAAGCAACTGGCAATAAAAACAAAGAAAATGCCCTTAAATATGGCAAAGCAGGCCACGTTTTAGGAGTAGGTGTAATGGGTTTATTTGCTCTATTTTTTTTACTATTTAATATACCTCTAGCCCAACTATTTTCGGCGGATGCAGATGTGGTAAAACTAGGGGCGAACTTACTAATTTTAGCGGCACTTTTTCAATTAGGAGATGGCTTACAAGCCATATCAGTAGGGCTTTTACGCGGCATAGAAGATGTAAATATACCAAGCTTTGTAACTTTTGTTGCTTACTGGTTGGTGGCCATACCTTTGGGTTACTTTTTACTGCATAATACATCTTTACCCGAAATCTTTATTGGCGTAAAAGGCATTTGGATTGGTTTAGCCTTTGGACTTACGATATCAGCAATTCTTCTCACCTATCGATTTTATTATTTACTTCGCAGTAAATGAAAGTTTTGTTAACCGCATTTTTAACCATGACTTTGTCTGTGGCGAGTGCACAAAATTCAATTGGATTATATACCAATCCAAATTTTCAATTTACCTCGTTAAGCGGCACCCCAATTCGCATTTCCGACTCGCTATCCAATATTAAGGATAGAGACAATATATTTAGTTTTGGCATGGAATTTCGTAAACAGATTGACAGAGATCAAGCTATTTCTTTTAATCCAGGGTTTTACCAAATGAGTAGTTTATTTGTATTAAAAGACTTACAACTTTTTGATGTTATTCATCCTAGCTTACCAGAAATACGAGACCAAGCACAAGCAGCTTCTAAAGTTGCCAATATGCATTATCGTTTTAAATATATAAGTGCCCAAGTGCAATACTCCCGAAGGATAAAAACACCATACAAACAAAATGCCCCTAGTTTTGAATATAGTGGTGCATTAACATACCTTTACTTAGTGCAGCAAGACATTAGGTTACAAACCGAAGGCTTTGCGTTTAGAGGAGATTTTACACATATTATTACGGAACAAATATATTTTGAAGGCAGAAAACATAACTTTTTATTGAGTACCGGTTTTGATGTTGTGTACCCCACATTGCCAGATCTATACATATTTACTGGAGGTATTATAAATATTCCTATACTTACAACTACAAAGAACGAACCTATCTTAAGGCATATTAGCCCCGGAGCTAAGGTTGGTTTACGCTATATACTTTAATTCTATTAATAGAAGAGGTAAACCTCTCCGGCAGAAAGCTTAGGAATTGTTTTTCCATTATCAGGAAAAATATAGCGTATTAAATAGTAGTAATATCCTTGCATTACTCGCTCCCCTTCATAGCTTCCATCCCATTCTAACACAGAACCTTCTTGTTCGTACAGCAACTCTCCCCAACGATTAAAAATTTGCATTTGCTTAAGTTGCACTGTACCAGACGGCCTAAAGACATCATTCAAATTATCGCCATTTGGCGAAAAAGCATTTGGTATAAAAATATCGCATGCATAAGGCAATATTTCTAAATCTATATCATCACTAGCTGTTCCGCATTTATTAGTTACGGTTACCTGGTAATAACCCGTTTTGTCTAATACTCTTTCTTCGCCAACATAGCCATCATTCCACGTATATGTAGCTTCATCAGCTTTTACATTTATCTCAACTAAACCATCTCCACATAGTGTTGTATCCGGACCAAAAGCAACTATTGGGGCCTTTATTATTGATAATTGCAGAGAGTCTTTATAGGAACACCCTAGCTCCGATTTCTGTGCCCAAACTAAGCCTGCTGTTGCATAAGTAGAAAACGAATCGGTAGCTCCATTGCTCCACAATATCGTTGTATTGCCTTTGTCAATACTAAAAGTAGCATCAGTACCTGTGCAAATTGTAGTGTCCGTTCCTAAATCAAAAATTGGCAAAGGATTTACTGTAGTAGTTCGTGTAAATGTGTCTTTACAGCCATTTTCGTCGATAGCGTAACTAATTACATTTCTACCGAGCTTAAGTGGTTTAAACTCAAAATTTGTATTGTCCACATTATCTCCAAACAATGCACCTCCAATTATCAACGGAACCAACGTTACAGTTGATTCACCTAAGCAATAATTAGAATCTAATCCAGAAAATTTATTATTTGGCTGTGGCACTACCTTTACAGTATCCCGATACTCATCGTAACACTTTGCTGTATCTAATACAGTTAATAAAATTGGATAAGTGCCAGGAGAGCCATATGCGTGCGAAGTACTTCTTCCTTGCATACTGCCTCCATCACCAAAAGTCCAAGTATTTGTAGCCGTTGCATCTGCTGATAAATGATCAAAATAAAACAAGTTTCCGTTCATGCATAATACAGAATCACTAAACAATATATTAGATGGATTTATAGGTCTAGGTTTTACAATCACTACTAAGCTTACAGAGTCTGCACAATAATCTTTATTATTTTTGGTAGAATTAAGTACCAGTTTTACTGTGTATGTGCCAGGGTTTGCGTAGGTTTTTCTACCTTGAAAATTATTTGAAATTGTACCATCGCCAAAACTCCAAATAACGGTAGCTTTATCAAAAGTACCCCCTAGAGGAGCTACAGTAGAAGTATTGTTAAAAGCAAATCTATTTTGCCTTCCGTTTTGCTGAAAAAAGCATTGTTGCTGAGTATTAAAAGCAGAATCTTTATCCAACTCAAACTGCACATTAGGCATAGGAGCTACCGTATCTAACTTTGTTTTTGTATCTAAACAACCCGTAGTAGAAACTGTAAGCGAAACACTATATACGCCATAGGCAGTGTAGCTATACGTTGGATCTTTTGTTGCGGAGGTATTTCCATCGCCATATTTCCACAAATAGGAAATGCCATCTGAACCCGATTGAGTGGCATTAGCAGTAAATATAGATTCATTGCCAGCAACACATTGGTATGGGTCGTCTATGCTAAAATCTGACTTTATCCATTGTGTGGTAAGCGATGCTTCTGGATAAGCCGTTGTTCTATAGTTAAATACTGTACCTGAACCATTATACTCAAAAACCGAAAAATAATATGTGGTATTAGATTCTAAATTTTTAACTGTAACACTGTTTCCTGTGCCATTGTAAACTACGTATTCTGTTGTACTAAACTGATGGCCTTGGCCAAAACTATCTTTTGCTAAGTAATAATTATTATTAGAAGGTAATGTGGTTACGGCACTTCCCTTGCGGGCAATCACAATTCGTGCAGCCCCATTTCCACTTGTCCAAGACACGGTAACTCTATTACATAGGGCCTCAGAGAAAACCACATTTGTTGCAGAAGAAGTTGGTGTTTGAGAAAACACTTCAATAGAAATTAACCAAAGGAATAAAGCTAAAACAGCAAATCGCATCAGACCACAAATTTAACAAATTAAGTCGGCAAAAATTGTATTATAAATGTCGTATTTAAAAATAAATAATACTTTTCAATACTGTAACGTCTTTTTATAATGTTATATTTGAACTTCTTAACAGCTACTACTGATTAGAAACATCTTCCTGTAATAAAAATACTTGCTATGTATATAGCAATGTTAATAGTTAGTGTAGTTGGTTTAAAATGGGGACAAAGTCCCCATTTTTATTTTGATGCATTGCAGTGTTTTAGAATTAGATTCGAGCAACAATTCCAAGGGGTAGAACTTGGTTAGTTCTTGATCGTAAGCACAGTTCTTTTATTTCAAATTCACGATTTGGAAAATAATCGTTCATCAGGTTTTGAATAATATATGGAGACAAGCCCAAAGAATATACATTAAGCACCATAAACCCATTGTTATCAAGCAATTGAGCAACTTCTTGTAAAAGCAATCCCAATTTTTCTTCTAGTTTCCAACGTTCGCCTTTTGTACCAATACCATATGCTGGAGGGTCTAAAATTATTCCTTGATATTTCTTTCCTCTCTTCACCTCTCTGCTAACAAACTTTAGAGCATCTTCTACAACCCACCGAATGCCTTTAAGCTTACTAATTTCTTGATTTTCGTTGGCCCAATTAACTACTTGTTTAATAGAATCTACGTGTACCACATCTACCCCTGCAGCTTTTGCCGCCAATGAAGCACCGCCCGTATATGCAAATAAATTAAGTACGGAAGACTCCTTTTTTAATTGTTTACTTTTAGCATAAATATAATCCCAATTTGCAGCTTGCTCGGGAAATACGCCCACGTGTTTAAAAGCGGTAAAATTGAGTTTTAGCTTTATTTTACCTACACCCAAGCCATAGTTTAAAAACCACGGAGCAGCTTTGTCTTTCATAACCCAATCGCCTTTATGGCTTGCCTTTTGATCGAATTGTGCCGTAGCCAGATTATCCCACTCCTGCTTACTCAACCTTGGGCTCCATATAGCTTGAGGCTCGGGCCTTGCAAGTATATGCTTACCATAGCGTTCCAACTTTTTACCATCTCCTGAATCTATTAATTCATACCCTTCCCAATTCGTCGGAAATATCGCTTCAATATTCATTTGTAATTTTCAGTTTGCTTTTATTAATCCACCTCTACAACTTGCTCTGGCAGTATGGCAGGTAAATTATTCATCTGCAAAAATATGCTGGCCAGCGTAAGAACATCTTTTTGGCAATAAACCTTAATTCTATTCAAATCATTGTGGTGGTAATAAATCGAATATATCATGCTTCCATCTATATCGTCTTTCGGTGTTGGTATATTAAAAACAGCCGCCAATAAATCTAGCGAAGTGTAGCTTTTAAAATCTCCAAACTTCCACAGCTGCATAGTGTCTAAATGTTTTACTTCCCATGGTTTTTTGCCACTTAAATCTAGTAACTTGGGCATTTGAACAGCATTTGCCAAAATCCTTCTGCACAGATATGGAAAGTCGAATTCTTTGCCATTATGAGCACATAAAAAATGCACATTCGTATCGAATTTAGCTTCCAGCATTTCACAAAAATCGGATAGAATTTTGTGTTCATCATCACCAAAAAAACTTTTAATTCTAAACTGTATTTTACCTTCTGTTTTGCTTACAAAACCAACGGAAATACAGATAACTTTACCAAATTCGGCATAAATACCCGCTCTAGGATAGAGTTCTTCGGCAGTTTCGCCGTTTTTAGCTAGTTTACTCGCTTTCTTATCCCAAAGCTTTTGCCACCTTTCGTCAAGCTTATTGTAGTCTGCTTGTTGTGGAACTGTTTCTATATCAAGAAACAATATATTTTGAATGGAATTGTCGTCCATAATTAAATTTTTATTGTTACCAACTTCCTCCTGCACCGCCACCGCCAAATCCCCCACCGCCAAATCCCCCACCGAAACCTCCTCCGCTGCCGCCAAATCCACCACCACCGCCGCCAATCCATATAGGGGGAATACCTAGGCCACGTGAGCGTCTGTTTGGAGAATCATAATCGTATGTCTTACCATTATTTCCTCCGCTGCTAAATACAACTACAAGAATAACAATTATTAAGATTATTACCCAAAAAGGAATTCCTTCGGAATCTTCACCCTTGCCGTCATTTACATACTCACCTTCCGCCATTTGTATCAGCACATCGGTTGCTTCATTAAAACCTAGCCCATAGTTTCCTTCTTTAAAGTTTGGAAGTAGCACTTGATTTATAACCCGTTTCGCATAGGCGTCAGGTATTGCACCTTCTAGTCCTTTCCCAACTTGTATAAATATTTTTCTATCATCAATAGCAGCATAAACAAGCACACCATTATCTTTACCTTTTGTTCCTATACCCCAAGCTTGAGCTAGTTTATAGGTGTAGCTAAAGATTTCATCTCCTTCTAGCGAAGATTCTGTAACAATGGCAATTTCATTGGAAGTAGAATCGAAATACGTCTTAAGTTTATTTAATAAAAAAACTTCTTGATCCGTATTTAAAACATTCCCATAATCCTGCACCCACCGATGATCGGTAGGTTTAGGTGGCGGATTTTTTGCCGCTAAAGCAAATGCAATAAAGCCAAGAAAGAAAAGATGTAAAAATCTACCCATAGCTTATTGTATCTGGTAATTCGTTTTCGTCTGTTCCCGCATCATACGGAAAGTGTTTTTTAAGTTGTTTTCCTGCTTCGGCAATTCCGAAACTTATGGCCGCTACTTGGTCTCCTTTAGCAAATTCTGTACGCATAATATCCTTCGTACTTTCCCAAAATTCTGCAGGAACTTTTTCGCTTATTCCAACATCTCCTAAAATGGCAAACTTTTTTTCTTGCTTAGCAACGTATATTAACACTCCATTTCGCAATTTGGTGGCATCCATTTTAAGGTGGATAAATGTGTTTTTTGCTTTAAACAGCGGGTTTGTCTTGCACCATTTATCTACGTGCACGCGAATTTCGCCTGAAGTCTGCATTTCTGCTTCCGCAATTGCTTGCAAAATCCGTTGTTCTTCCTCTGGTGAGAAAGGTCGCCAAGATAAGCCAAACATTAATCTAAAATTCTACTTTTGGTGCATTTTTAGCTCCAGCATCTGCTTCAAAATATGGTTTTTCTGTAAAGCTAAACCAACCGGCGTATATAACACGAGGAAATTGTTTGATGTAAGTATTGTATGCTTTCACCACGGTATTGTAATTGTCCCGAGCAACACTTATCCTATTTTCTGTTCCTTCTAGTTGTGCTTGTAATTCTAAGAAATTTTGATTTGCTTTTAAATCTGGGTAACGCTCTACTGTTACCAATAATCTGCTTAACGCTCCCGATAATTGGCCTTGAGCTTCTTGAAACTGTTGCATTTTTTCTGGCGTTATGTTGGTAGGATCTATAGTTGTTTGAGTAGCCTTAGACCTTGCCTCAATAACAGCAGTTAATGTTTCTTTTTCAAAATCGGCATACCCTTTTACGGTGTTCACTAAATTTGGGATAAGGTCTGCTCTTCTTTGATATTGCGACTGAACATTTGCCCAAGCCTGATCTACTCCTTCGCTTTGCCCAACCATGTTGTTATAGCCACAAGATGATAATAAGGGAAGAAATATTACTAAAGATAAAAGTTTAACTAGGTTTTTCATTTCGGTTTGATGTTTTTCGTTATGTCACAAAAATAACAAGATTTAAAATCGAAACACAACATAATTGGATAAGATAAGAGAGAATTCTGCTAAGTTTGTGGTAAATGCGAATATTGATTGTAGAAGATGAGCCAAAAGTAGCGTCTTTCCTAAAACAAGGCTTGGAAGAAGAGAATTATGAAGTAGAGGTTGCATTTGATGGGCAAATGGGTAAAAGATTGGCCTTAAAAAATAACTTTGATATTATACTTATGGATGTAATAATGCCCTACACCAATGGTTTGCAGTTGTGCAAAGAGTTACGCGACGAAAATATTCAAACACCCGTGCTTATGCTTACTGCCTTAGGCACAACGGATGATAAAATTTCCGGGTTTGATGCTGGTGCAGACGACTACTTGGTAAAACCTTTTGAGTTTAAAGAATTACTTGCCAGAATAAGGGCTCTAACCAAGCGTCAAGCGGGAGCTGCCCAAAAATCGAATAAGTTAACCTACCGCGAACTTACCTTAGATTTAGATAAAAAAATTGCTATTAGAGAAGGTAAAAACATAAGTTTAACCGCCAAAGAATTTGGTTTGCTAGAGTATATGATGCGAAACGTAAGCAAACTCTTGTCTAGAATTGACATATCTGAAAAAGTGTGGGATATTAATTTTGACACTGGAACAAATACAGTAGATGTATACATAAATATTCTACGTAAAAAAATAGATAAGGATTTTAAAGAAACGTATATACAAACGAGAATTGGACACGGTTATATCTTTCAAATAAAAGACGAGTGAAAATACGAAGCAGGCTAACTTTTCAGTTTGTAGGCATTGTAGCTCTCCTAATGCTTATTTCTTGTTTGGCAATTTACTATTTATCTGCCAATTACAGAAAAAATGAGTTTTACGATCGCTTACTTACCAAATCACAAAACACGGCAAAACTTTTATTAGAAGTAGATGAAATTGATCTTACGTTACTTGAACGCATAGAAGAGAACAATCCGTTGAGTTTGCCTAACGAGCATATTATAATTTATAATTTTGACAATCAAGTACTCTACAATTCTGACAGAAACACAAACTTTGACGTGTCTAACGAGCTATTGGACCAAATTAGGCTCAATAAAGATGTGCGATTTAAACAAGGAGATTTAGAAGTATTAGGATATTTATTTACTGATAAGTACGACCGTATTGTAGTAATTGCAGCTGGCACAGATTTGTACGGAAACAGAAAGATTAAAAACCTTACTACTATTCTAATCATCGTATTTTGCACAAGTGTGGTATTTATACTTATAATGGGTTGGGTGTATGCCGGCAGGGCAATGTCTCCCATTAATAATGTAATTGCACAAGTAAAACGCATTGGCTTTTCCAGCTTAAATCTACGAGTAGATGAAGGCGGAAACAAAGATGAAATAGCCACGCTGGCAAGCACCTTTAATGAAATGCTTAACCGATTAGAAAAATCTGTGGAGATACAAAAAAACTTTATTGCCAACGCTTCGCACGAAATGCGAACTCCACTTACGGCCATTACTGGACAACTAGAAGTTTTACTTAGAAGAGAGCGAACACAAGAACAATACAAAGAAACGGCTCAAAGCATTTTAGAGGATATTGAAAACTTAAACGGCACCACAAATAGACTACTCTTGTTGGCACAAACGGCCGATGACAAAGCGGCTGATGGTTTTGTAGAAGTGCGTATAGACGATATTCTATGGAACATAAAAAGTGAATTAGAAAAACGTAATAGTTCTTATAAAGTAGAAATTCATTTCTTACTTACCGAGCACGAAGACGAGTATTTATCAGTGCTTGGAAATGCCCAATTACTTCGTGTAGCACTTATAAACTTAATAGAAAATGCGTGCAAGTATTCGCAAAACCACGTAGCACTTGTATACATAGAAAACAACAAAGAAGGCTTGGTACTTAGAATTGCAGATGAAGGCATAGGAATAAATGAAGCAGATTTAGCTCATATTTTCGAGCCTTTTTTTAGAGGTAAAAATGTTTCCAACATTAGAGGACATGGCATTGGCCTATCGCTTACTAAACGAATTATTGAATTGCACAATGGCAGCATTATTGCTTTTTCCGAAGAAAACAACGGCAGCACTTTCACCGTATCGTTTGGCAACTTTGCCGCCAGTTAAACACTGGGTATTTTTCATTTTAATTATATTTTAATTTCATCTTTATCAAGATTTTAGACCGTGGCAGCACCTTTGAATTAAGATTTAAAGAAATGGAAAACAAGAAAAACAGGTTTAAGACACCTCAAATTATAGCTGCTTCAGCTACAGGATTACTTTTAGTTGCACTTTTCGCTTTATTTACTATCAATAAAAGCAACCACTCATTACAAGATTCATTAAACCTAAACAGTTTGCAAAATGAAAAAACACTTTCGGAAAAGCTGCAATTGGAAAAGGAAATTGAGCAGATGAAAAAAGACTATGATTTTTTAGAGGGTAGAAACGCTCAAACCGATGTGCTAATTAGTGATTTAAAACAAAAACTTTCTCAAAAAGAGGCTGCAATAAAAAATATTGCGAGAGACAAAACTACTGCTTCTGCTAAATACAAAAAGGAGTTAGAAAGTTTAAAAATAATGCGTACGCAATTAGAAGCTGAAATTACCAAATTAAACGGCTCTATTGCTAGCTTAAAATCTGAAAACGACAAACTTACAGGCACCATTGCAAGCCTAGAAGCTAAGAATAAAGAAATTACAGACCGCAATACATTCCTATCGAACATTGCTGCAACTAACTTTAGAATAGATGCAACCAAAGGCAAAAGCGACAAACTTACAGTGCTAGCCCGACAAGCAAAAAAACTTACACTTGGTTTTGATGTACCTGAAAGCGAAGTTGAAACAGTGCAATTTTCCATACATACTCCAGGCGGAAAGACAATTAAACAAGGCAAAAACCTTGCAGTAAATATTGCTAGCCCAAATGGCGAAAACCAATATGCTTCTATAAATATGTTTCCAGATATTACCGCTGCTAAAAAACACTTAGAAATGGTTTATAAACCAGAACAAAAAATGGAAAAAGGTATTTATACCATAGATATTCATAACAAAGACGTTTACTTAGGTAGCTGCCAAGTAAAGCTTAGATAGAGTTCATTAATTTAAAATAACGTTGTATCTTTCTGGACCCATCAGTAAACCACTGGTGGGTTTTTTATTGGCATAAATCGAGCCTTTTAATCTGCCTTTCCATTTATCCCTGTTCCGTTTATATATTTATAAACGCAATATACAAAGTGTGTTTTCGATGATTTAGCGGATTTCAGCGGATCACTGTTTTACGAAAAGATTGTTTTGCTACTGAATTGGCTTTACTATAAATCTTTTCAAATTAATCAGATTTTAATTCGCTCTTTATCCCGTTTTTAGACCGTGGTAGCACCTTTGAATTAAGATTTAAAGAAACACAAAATGAAAAACACAATCAAGCCAAGATTCAGCAAACCACAACTAGTAGCTGCTTCAACTACAGGATTATTTTTAATTGCAATTTTCGCATTATTTAGCTTAAACAAAAGCAACCACTCTTTGCAAGACTTATTAAATAAAAACAGCTTGCAAAGCGAAAAAACGCTTTCTGAAAAGCTACAATTGGAAAAAGAAATTGCCAAAATGCAAAAAGAGTACGACTTTTTAGGAGGCAGAAATACTCAAACCGATGTTTTGATCCGCGATTTAAAACTAAAACTAACTCAAAAAGAGTCTGCAATTAAAAGCATTGCAAACGATAAATCTGCTTCTGCTAAATACAAAAAAGAGTTAGAAAGCCTAAAACAGATGCGTGCTCAATTAGAAGCCGAAATTACAAAACTTAACGGCTCAATAGCTAACTTAAAATCTGAAAACCAGAGACTTACTGGCACTATAGCAAGCTTAGAAGCCAAAAACAAGGAAATGTCAGATCGTAACGCTCTACTTTCTACCATTGCCGCTACTAACTTTAGAATAGATGCAACAAAAGGCAAAAGCGATAAAATTACAGTTTTGGCTCGTCAAACAAAAAAGCTTACTCTTGGCTTTGATGTTCCAGAAAGCGATGTTGAAACAGTTCAATTTACCATACATACTCCGAGTGGTAAAAGCGTAAAACAAGGTAAAAACCTTGCCGTAAATATAGCCAGCGACAACACTGAAAACTTGTATGCTTCTGTAAATATGTTTCCAGACATTACCGATAAGAAAAAACGCTTAGAAATGATCTATAAACCAGACCAAAAAATGGAGAAAGGTATTTATACCATAGACATTTCAAATAAAGATATTTACCTAGGCAGCTGCCAGGTAAAGCTTAGATAAGGTTCAATAGTTTAGTTACATTGTATTTTTTCACACCCATCAGTTTAACTAACTGATGGGTTTTTTATTTAAGAAATATTCTAATTAACAATTATTCATTTTACTTTGCCTAAAATGAAGGCAAAGCAACTGGATTACATAAACATAGGATTAATGGTATTTGCATTTATTGTAGCCGTTAAGCTTCCTTTCCATTTGTTTCTAATGTCTTACGCCATTTTAGGACCATTACATTACCTTACCGAAATAGGCTGGTTAGATAAAAAAAGCTATTTCTCAACTAATAAAAGCGATGCTTGGATTTTAGTGGGATTATGCGGCTTAGTAACTGCAGCTTTCTCATTTTATCAATTTGGGAGTTTTGAGTTTACTAAAGGTTGGATGGAAGCAATCAACAATTCAAAATTTAAACCGATAACAGACTTTATAATGAAGTACGAAAAAAGCTTCATTTTTCTTGCATTTTATGCGGCCGTAATGATGACGTTTGTAAAAAAGACAAATCTTCGCTACGGGCTTATGGCCGTTGGAATTGTAATAGCCTACTTTTTAAATGGCATAAACGCCTATTTTATGATTATTGGCATTATGCTTCCAACCGTAATACACGTATATCTTTTTACGGGAGCTTTTATACTATTTGGGGCACTAAAATCTAGAAGCGTAAGCGGCTATGCCTCGCTTATGGTGTTTATTTTAATCCTGTTTTTAATAGTAATGCAACGGCCAAAGCCACAAGATTACGTGCTTACCGGGTATTGGTTAGAGACAATGAAGGCGAGTAATTTTCATGGTATAAACCAAGCTATTTCTCAATTTTTTGGATGGAATAAAGGCACCTTTTTTGTGTTCTCCCCTCTTGGCATTAAAATGCAAATATTTATAGCATTTGCTTATACCTACCACTATCTAAACTGGTTTAGCAAAACCAAAATTATAAATTGGCACCAAGTAAGTAAACCTCGTTTATACACGGCGGGCATTATTTGGGTAGCCTCCGTAGCTCTGTATTTTTACGATTACAAAATTGGCTTAGCAGCGTTATTCTTCTTAAGTGTGTTGCACGTATTTTTAGAATTCCCTCTAAATCATTTAACCTTCGTTGGAATTTATAAAGAACTAAAAAACAGAATATTGCCTGCAAAATGAGAAACACGTTACTTCTGCTTATAGTAGGATTTTTTTACTTGGGACACGGACAAGTTACCGATTATTTTACCGATGGAGATTTAAGCCAAAATCCAACTTGGAGTGGAGATGTTGCCAAATTTACAGTGGAAAATGAAATGCTAAGAAGCAACTCTGGCACTTCAAACGACATATTTTATATAAGTACTCCGAATACATTAGCAACCGATTGTCAATGGGATATTTTGGTGAACATGCAGTTTAATACTTCTTCTGCCAACTATACCGACCTAGTTTTAATATGCGATACCGCAAACCCTTCGCTTGCCAAAGCAGGTTATTTTTTAAGAATTGGCAACACCAAAGACGAACTTGCACTTTATAAAATAAGCAGCAGTGGACCATTGTTATTGGCAGACGGGGCAGATGGGAAAACGGAAAACAAAAACATACGAATTCGAGTTATTCGCTCAGATATTGGCAATTGGCAAATACTAGCTGATTATTCAGGTGGAAGTAATTATATAGAAGAGATTAACATTACGGATAACGAAACCACCACTTCTTCCTACTTTGCATTGGTGCTTAGGCAGAGTACCGCTAGTTTTTTCAATAAACACTTTTTTGATGATATTAAAATCGGGCCAATAGAACGAGATACAATCGCTCCCACAGTTACAGGGTTAACATTGGTAACAAACAACCAAGTAACAGTAAGCTTTTCAGAGTCAATTCAAACACCTCAGGCAACTAATTTTACGCTTGATAAAGGAATCGGAACTCCAACTTTAGTTGATTCTATAGGTGCAAACAGTTACTCCTTAACCTTCGGCACCAACTTTGGAAACGAAACCTACAATTTGGCACTTTCCAATTTAAAAGATTTAGCAGGCAATCAACTAGACACATCGTTACAATTTAAATATGTGGTTTATAACGAACCTGCGTATGGCGATATACTTATTAACGAAATTTTTGCTGACCCAACCCCGAGCGTAGGCTTTCCCGAAGAGGAATTTATTGAGTTGTACAATAACTCAAACAAGAATATACAACTAGCAGGATGCACTTTTTCCGACGGAGGAACGCCGGCTATTTTGCCGTCGTTCCCATTAAGTGCAGGAGAGTATGTTGTAGTTTGTAAAAACACGCAAGAAGTTTATAAAAATGCGACAGGAAGAATTATTACAATATCCAATTTTCCAGCTCTAAACAATGCGGGAGATGCATTGGTGCTAAAAAATGCAAAAGGTGAAATACTAGACAGCGTAACCTATACCGATAAGTGGTACAAAGACGACCTAAAAGTACAAGGCGGTTACACGCTAGAACGCATTGATTTTGAAACCAATTGCACACCGGAAAGTAATTGGATGGCAACTACTGATGCAGTAGGTGGTACTCCTGGCAAACAAAATGCAGTTTATAGTAAAAATCCTGATGTAGAAGCTCCCAAAATAGTGGCGTTTAACATTTCTGCAAACACAATTAATCTGACACTATCAGAAGCATTAACCAAAGTTTTAGCAACAGATTTAACTAATTTTGAATTAGAAAGTAGCGAAAATCCTCTTGTAATAAATAGTACGGATGGCGGTAAGAAGTTGGAATTGGTATTTAGTTCCACATTCGAGCAGAACAAGGCGTACACGCTAACCATTAATGAACTTTCAGATTGTGTCGGGAATTCCACTTTAAATTCAGCAGTAGATATTTTCTATTTTACAACTGAAATAAAAAACGGCGAACTTATAATAAATGAGCTGCTGTTTAACCCATTAATAAATGGCGTAGATTTTATAGAGTTGTACAATTCGAGCGAAAAATTGATCAATTTAGAAAATTTAAAGCTAGGTAGACAAGTAAACGACACAACCAAAGAATATAAAACGATTGGACAATTTTACGTGCTAAAACCACAAGCGTATGTAGCAATAAGTATTGATAGCATAAAAGTGAAAAACAACTACAAACAAGCTACTAACCTATTGCAAACAAGCAGTTTACCAAGCATGAACAATGATAAAGGTATTGTTCTTGTGGCAGATGCAAGTGGCAATACCATTGACTCGGTAAGTTACTACGAAGACCAACATTTTGAATTACTAAGCAGTGTAGATGGCGTAAGTTTAGAGCGACTTAGCTTTACCCAAAGTAGTACTAATACCGCCAACTGGCATTCAGCCTCAGCAAGCGTAGGATTTGCCACACCAGGTTATCAAAACTCGCAGTTTGTAGATTTAACAAAACCAAACGCCACGTTTGAGTTGCAGAGTAAAACTGTTTCACCTAATGCTGATGGCTATGAAGACGCGTTGATTCTGAACTATACTTTCGACAATGTAGGCTATACTTTAAACGCATATGTATTCGATTTATCAGGCAGTTTAATACACCATCCTATAAACAATGAAACGCTAAGCACAACTGGTTTTATAAGTTGGGATGGCATTAATGCTAATGGCGAAAAAGTGCCCGTAGGCAATTATATTTTATTGGTAGAATCCTTTAATTTGAGCGGGAAAGTGGTAAAGAAAAAACTGGCTTTTAGCATAGTAGGTGTTTTTTAATAGTAAAATGAATTAAACGACTAAATTTCAACAGTTTACGAAGCTAACCAACAAACTAACATCAATATACCTCCCATATTTTATGTTAAATTTCGGAGTATAATCCGAAATTTTATATGAATTTTCGGAGTTAAGTCCGAAATTTTATACTTTTGTGTTATGATTTATCGCAGTTTGCAAACGCAAATAGAACAAAAACTGGGCGATGGAAAAGCAATAATATTGTATGGTTCGAGGCAAGTGGGCAAAACAACATTGATACAAGCCATCTCTAAAAACAGCAATCGTGAAGTAGTATTTTACAATGGCGATGAGCCTGACGACAGGCAAGAACTAACAAATGTTAGTTCAACACAATTACGAAATCTTATAGGTGAAAATAAACTCTTCATAATTGACGAAGCTCAACGTATAACGAATATTGGTATTACACTAAAACTTATCGTAGATCAACTAAAGGATATTCAGGTAATCGCCACAGGATCTTCGGCATTTGAGCTCGCAAATGAAATAAATGAGCCGTTAACTGGGCGTAAATGGGAATTTCAAGTATTTCCCCTAAGTATGCAAGAAATGGCTAGCCACACAAGCCAAAGAGAAGAAAAAAGATTACTTAACCATCGCCTTATTTATGGCTATTACCC
>Ga0102814_10000649_pt1 | contig 25066 bp, 32 predicted proteins | sample ColrivemetaGS741_FD_79112 | JGI IMG/M metagenome (GOLD analysis project Ga0102814, IMG submission 79112) | Estuarine microbial communities from the Columbia River estuary - Flood tide ETM metaG S.741 | ecosystem: Environmental > Aquatic > Marine > Intertidal zone > Estuary | place: USA...
CTTTGTGGAAAAGTTGTACGTGCCAGAGCCGGTAGTCAGAGCCGTGGGGGTAGCCGCTTGAGGAGTCTGGTAATAGAAAATAGCAGACTTCAGTAATTTTGTTACGTCAGCCCCCAAACTGTAGCCGCTAAAGGGGGCAGTAAAGGTATTGGTTCCATCGTCAGTAGTGGCCGCCGCTGTCAGGGCGTGGAAAGTGGTAACCACCGCCCAGACTTTACCTGCCCCTGAAGTTGGAGCAACCAGACCCCATCCTGCTGGGGGAGTAACCGCCTTTGTGGAAAAGTTGTACGTGCCATCCCCGGCAATAAGATCTGGGGTAGGTGTGGCGTCTTGTGCCGTCTGGTAGTAGAAGGTAAACGTGTGAGACAGCTTGGTAACGTCAGCCGCGTCCTGTGGCTTTAGACCGTCGTCAATCAGAGCTGACCATGTGGTTGGCTTATTTTCGTACCCGGTAACCTCTTTTATTTCGTCCGCCTGATATTGTTGATACCCTGCCTCTGACACGTCGATCCACTTAATCAGTAAATGTGCTCCTCCGTACCACCCAGTCCACTGAGAGGTCACGTCGTTGAACGCCTCTAATGCGAGAGAAGCGGGTACAGGAGGTGGGTACGTGTCGGACTTAAACTCGTCGTAAGGCACAATATAGTCGGCAGAAGCCTGAGGAGTGTCGCCTCTCTGCAGAACAAAATTGCTGGTGGCAGGAGCGCTGGAGATGCTGCCGTCGATCAGTATTATACAGCCTCCGGGAGATCCTCCTATTCCGGGGGTAGCGTGAAAGGTTGTGGTGTACCCGGGGGAGCTAAAAGCCTCAGAAGTCCCTGCCGTCCCTGCGGTCCCCGAGAGGTTTATCTTATCACCCACTCCGAAAGATATACCTCGGCAAACAATAGCAAGTCCTGCACCCCCGGTCCCGCCGTCCCCCCCTTTACCAAGTAATCTCTCTAGTTCGCTGTTATAGTACCCCATCAGCAGCGCCGACCCTGATGCCCCTCCCACCCCTGTGAGATTATGCTGTAACAACCCTTCGATAGAAGTCCCGTTGTTATTCACAAACGTAAGGTCGCTTACGGACTTAATCCCTTTTGGCTGGTCTGCCGCAACATACTTCCCAAACAGCCTACTACCGCCCCACACTTTTATTCTAAAAGAGTCTAACCTAGAGTATCTTGTCCAAGCGTTTCCCCCGGACCATCCAATGCCTCCAGATAATCCACCTGTCGGAGGCTGTGGGCCAAAGGTTTCCCATAAAGGGTATATCACCGAGTCTTGGTAGTCAGACCCGTTGTATGCCGGTGCCACTCCTCCGGGCATACCGCCACCAACGCCGTTGATCTCCCCGTTAATGGTCAGTCCGCCTTTGATCTTAAGGGTCACATTACCGGTAATGGTAATGGTGGCCGCGTCCCCTATGGTGAGGTCTCCGTCGTAGTAATATACAGAGTCTCCAAGGGTGGGGCCGCCGTTGAGAGTGCCGTTAGCAGTGACTGTGTTAGTGCCCCCGTCTATGGTGAGCACGGACGCCAGATCGATCTCTCCGTTGGAAGTGTCTGTGTAATAGCTATCTTCCATCACCAAGGTAGTAGTCAACGGAGAGTGAGAGGCTTGGTCTACCCCGCCGAAGAGGTCAAGAGCCCCCTTACCGGTTACCCAGTCAGTGGTAATACCCTGAATCTCAAACACCCGGTCTAAGGTTCCCCCTACATTGTTATCTTGAAGATACGGGATGGTGACCCTGACCAACTCCCCGACCTCAAGTTTGTCCCATTCAGGCAATACTTCAATCTTCAGTTTAAGGGGAGGGGCGGAGTACCGATCCCTCAGCTGGTCAAAATACGACCTCACTATTTGGTCTGAATGCAGGCCTGTGAAGACCCCTTTAAACTCAAAGTCTTTACGGGTGGCGTACCCGTACCTAGAGATACTAACAGTGTCGATTAGCTGATCTTCTTTTGTGTACCGTTCAAGTGGTTCCACCCAGTTCCACTTTAAGGCGATGTTATTGATAACCGCTGTCTGGTCATAGGTTAATTCCCCGTAGCTGATTATCTGGCTAGTAGTCAGGTGGGCAGAGTACCCCAGCCCGTACGGCAGCACTGAGCCAAACCTCTGTAGCCCGTAAGACCCGTCGGCATGCACAGGCATGAAACAGGCCATCCACAGCAAAAGTTCTTTCTCTATAAAAGATTTTCCGGCGATGTCTTTGATGCCGTGGAATCTTACATACCTACCTTTGTGTGTGTCTGTGTCCCATAGGTCGTATCCAATGTTTTCGAATGCCTGCCTGTCTACATACTCCGGGGATATCCCTAGGTGCCAGTGAGACGGCAGAAATCCCCCACCGAAATGATTTCCTTTCATTAATACCGGGTTAAACACCTCTATTGTAGATACAGACGCAGGAGAGGAAAGAGCCGGGTACAGATAAACGTGGACCCCCGCGTCAGTACCCAAGGTGCTGTGCCCGGTTATCGACAGTACCCAGTACCCGGAAATCAGTTTAGCTGACCACTTATCTACAACCATTCCTGCGCTAGCCGCCGAGGAAGATACCCCTGTGCTCATGGTTAGCCTAACTTCTGCATAGGTGTTATTGGTCAGGTAAAGGCGAATCGACAATAGTTTAGAATTGGCTTTATCGTCTCTGATAACCACTTGGGCTGTGTACACGTCACCGGGGGTGTGCCCATCGCTAAACAAAGGGGACCGGACGGCGTCCCAAGAGTCAGTGCTAGCATCTTCAAGTCTCCACATTCCGTTCAGGTTAACCGGGTTTAGCGTGTCTGTTTTAGTGACAACAACGTCACCAAGTGCAGTGAACGAGTCCACGTCACCGATCAGGTTAGGGCTGTCAGCCACCAACCCGGTCAACATCGAATAGATACATTGCGGTGCCGGCAGGGAGAGCACAACGTACTCCTCTACTTTTTTATTCTGGGCAGAAGAGGTGGTCCCTGTAGGGTTTTCATGCGCCACAGCCAGAGTCCCAAAGACCCCTCTTCCGATCACCGTCCCGCCTCCGTCAGTCAACAGGGTTAACTCTGTATAGCTGTTATCGGACCACCCGGTATGGGCCATTATTTCATCGTCGATCTGGATGTAACCAACGAATTGCTCTGGGTGGTCTTCATGCGTCAAATGGTGCGCAACCACGGGGAACTTCTTTTCCCCGTTCGCCACGGTAACCGCTATGGTCGCCGGGCCGGTTTCGGTGGCCGCTATATTTGTCGTTAGAACAGCCTGATGAACATTGAATATCTTTTCTTTGGTACTGCGCTGTATGTCAGAGGTCTGCAGCGTGTACACCCTGTCTTTGCTGGTGATGTTGTCGACCAAATACGTCAACCGTTTAGAGTAGTCTGCCCAATCTGTCAGAGACTCGTGCCCTTTATACAGAACCACTCTCTTTCTGCGTATACCCTCCCCCGCATCTCGCTTAGTTTTTATTTTGGCAGACAACTCCCCGTTAACATCCAACAGCTCAAACGACAGGCTTCCTATGGTGTGCTGGGCCGTGTCGGGGCTGATACGCTGGCTCTGCCCGCTGATGGACATGATACAGCCGTCTATGCGGTCTATCGCCGCAACCCCCGGAGGAACCTGACAGTCGTTGTGGCTGGTCAGGTAGGTCACATCGGTATGGTCATCAGAAAACGACAGGGCTATGACATATCGCGGGAACAGGATGTCTTTAGAGGATGCCTCAGCATAATTAGCTGTTTCTGTTTTCATTATAGGATTCTTACCGAGAAAGAAAATTGCTTGTAAACGTATCCGATGTGGCTCTCAGAATACGCCCCAGAAGGGTCTGATATGGTGGCGTCTTGGCCGTCTATCTGAAAGGTTTCCCCCAGCCTGACACTCTCCAAAAACTCCCGCATGTGAGAGATGTTCAGAACCGGATCTGTTTCGTCCAGAGCTATAGTGGTTATAGAATAGTCATGGCCAAACTCGTGAGTTAACGTAACAGCGTTTCCCGACAGTGCGCGATTAACCTGTCCCGTCCACCGAGGGGACCGGTCGAAAACCTCTACCCCGATGGTTATGGTGTAAGGGGTGTCCACTGAATGGCCACCCACCAGACTTCTTTTGGCTGTGTAATCTATCTGCATTTAAACATTCCTTTAAAATATTCGTATCTCATCATTTGACTGCGCCAGTTCAAGGGTCTCTACCAGAGTCCTACGGAAGTCCTCATTAGCGTACATATTGCCCTCAATGTAAATAGTCACCCCTCTCCCTCCTTGATCTACCGGGGCAGCCGGAGCCGGGGCGGCTAAGCTAGCCCCTCCCCCTCCGGCTGAGCTAAAGGACCCTGAACCTCCTCCAGAGAACTCTTGGGCACGTATAGCCTTCACCGCAGCGAAGCCGTTAAGGGCCACCAGAGCCGCCATGGCTGGCCCTAGGATCGGTCCGTAGCCCCAAGCCTCTGCGATACCCTTCTGGGTAGAGATGATTGCTTGGGCAATCGCCAGACCCTTCTGGAGTTTAAATACCTTTTTACTTTGCTTGGCGCCGATGTCCAGCATGGCTATTCCGCTGGACAACATTCCTGCCTTGTCCTTCTTTCTGGCGGCCTCCCCAAAGTCAAAAACCTTTTGGTGGTGTCCTCCCCACAAGGCGTCTTGTTTCTTGGAGTTGGCTATGGCGAGTTGAAGTTTAGCATCTTGAAACTGTTGTTCTACAGCCAGCATGTCTTCATTAGACCAAATTGCCAGAGCCTTTTCTTTTTCGTGCAAAACTCCTAAAAGCTCCAGCTGTTTGGCGTGATCTTCTGCCAGTGCGTCGGCCCCTGTCCTGCCTTCATCCCTGAGACCTTCAGTGAAGGATAAACCCTCTTTGACTGTTGGTTTGGCAGCCACCGTACTAAGCCTGCCGCCCTCAAAAGAGTACCCCTGAGCCAGCTGAAGATTACGCTGCAGCTCTACCCCTTTGGCCTTGAGTCCTTGGGTCTCCTTTTCGTGCGTCTCTGTCAGCTTGATTAAGGCTTCATTGGCACCTTCATATTCCTTCTGCCTACGGTCTAATGTGTCTGGGCCCACCCCTGAGCTAAGCTGCAGAGTATCCCTGAGATCTTTGGCTTTATCACGAGCCCTCTCAAGTTCTTTACGCTGTAGGTTATACGACTCATTCAAACTGTCCTGAGTTTTCTTTACCCGGCCTATGGAGGCTTCAATAGACTCAAACTCGCTTATATCCCCTATCTGCTCTGAAAAGTTTATGTTAGACAAACTATCTGACAGCTCTCTCTGAGCCCTAGCTATCTCAAGTTTGTACCCTTTTAACGCCTCTTTTGGGTCCTCGGACGCATCTACTTTACCTTTCTCTTGCAGAGATTTTCTATGAGCCTCGAAGGCCTGCTTAGATGCCAAGGAGGCAGCAGCCTCATCCTCTAACGCCTCTTTAGACCCTGCGTAAATGCCTAGAGATTTCATCTTTTCTACGTTAAGAGAACGCCTTGCCGACAGCTCATCTGCTAAGGCGGCATTAAGGGATTTAACCTTCGCCTCTTGTTCCGGGGACAACAGTTTAACCGCGGGTTGCTCGATGCCTGCGGCCTTCTGGTTTTTAAATATGTTACGCTCGACAGCTGACCCTCCACCTGCAGACATCTTACGTTTGGTGTCTGCTCCAAATCCTTCTATAGCCTGTATCTGACGTTTGATTTGGGCTATCTTCCCTTCCAGAGCGGTCTCCCTAGGGGCAAATGCCATGTTCACTTGCTTCTGCAGCTCTAGAGTGGCTTCTTCAGCCGATGTCTTAAGAGCCCTCTGAGACTCTGAAACGTCGTCTATAGACTGCTTGAAGTAGAAAAACGCTGCTGCCGCTGCTGCCGCCGCCGCGATTAAAGGGTGGGCAGAGATAGCCAACAAAGCCCCTCGGGCCAGAACCATAGCCTTAGCCCACACCCCGGTGGCCGCAGTAAGCCGTACAGTGGACGCAGTAAGGGCGTTCTTCGCTACCGTTAATGCTCCTACAGTCAAAACCTCTTTAGCTAAAGCTGAAGTAGCCAGAGCCGTTAAAGAGGTGATAAGGATAACCGACGCTATCAGGACCCCCGTAGCCTGCCCCAGAGCTATAAGCTCCACCCTGCTGTCCTGCAGAGAGTCCACCCAACTTTTTGCTTTTTTAACCAGATCTACCAAAGCTGGGCCAAACTCTGCAAACAGAATATGCTGCAGCTCCTCTACCGCTGATTTAAAGATTTGAAACTGATTGATCAGGTTCTGCTCTAACTGCTTCCTGAGCATCAAACTTGTCCCAGCTACGCTTTTCTGTGCGTCCTCGAACTTAACCATCTTGCGGTTGGCTTCAGCAATAACCTGAGTCCACGCGGCTACAGCTCTGGCGCCGAACAGAATTGATATCTGGGCGGGCTTTATCCCTTTCTCTGCCAACTGCTTAGAGATCCCCAACATAGAGCGCATTTCACCGCTGCCATCTCTGGTGCTTATGTTAAGGGCGTCTATTACGTCCTGCTGCTTTTTAGTTGGGTTAAGAAGGTTGACCATGCCACGTCTCAAGGCGGTCCCGGCTTTAGTCGCCTTTATGCCGGCATCGTGCATAAGTTCTAATATAATAACCGTGTCTTTAAAGCTGGTATTTGTGGCAGCGGCAAGTGGGCCAACATAGCTCAAAGACTGGGCCAACTGCTTTATGTCCATCATAGAGTCAGTCACTGCTACCGCCATACGGTCAACAACCCTTTGCAACGAGGTGGCCTCCATCCCAAAAGCATTCAATATGTTGGCCGCTGTTCTGGCCGCTGTGGCCATATCGGTCATGCCGATGGCGGCCAAAGAGGCTGTTGCGCTCAAGGCTGAGGCAGAGTCTTCTGCGGTAAAGCCAGCCATGGCGAATTCTACCGCCCCCGCCGCAACCTCGTTAGCCGTAAATATAGTGCCTTTAGCCACGTCCCTGACAGCGAAGGCCATGGCCTTCATCTTATCTGTTACGTCCCCAGTCCTCTCCCCCAGTATCCCCGTAACTGCATAAACCCTTTGCATGGACTGAGACAACAGAGCCCCTGCGCTGACGGTGGCCCCTATAGCCTTTACAAAGGCGTAGGTTGCTGCGGCAGCTACCAGAGTGTGTGCTGTAAACAGTCCCATGCTCTGGCCGGAGGCCAGCAAACCTGCTCTAAACATGGCGGCTGCTTGGGTGGCATCCACCAAAGACTCCGCGTTCGCTACTGATGCCCCTCTGGCTTTCTTGTCAGCGGCGGCTTTATCTTTAGAGGCTTTGGCAGCCTTTTTTACTTCGTCCGCCTCTTTCTTAGAGGCTTCTTTTACCTTGTCAGAGGCCCGCGCTTTAGAAGCCGCCGCAGTAGTAGCTTTTTGATAGTTAGCGGCTAAGGTCGTCAGTTGGTGAGACAGCCCAGCCATAGTAGCAGTAAGCGCCTGCATCTCAGAGGATGTCCCTACATTCATCTTAATGGGGGTTTTGGCAAGCGCTATAGTCTGGGTTATTTTTGTCGATAAGGCAGTGACTGCAGCCATGGCAGCTGTGCTATCAACCTTCATTTTTGCAGACGAGCTGGCTGACTTGGTTGAGCCAGATAGGGTTTCAAGGGTTCTCATCCGGTTAATAGCGGTCAGCACTTGGGCTGAGTTTACCTTGATCTGGATAGACGCCCTGACGGCGGCTTTAAATGTTTTAACTGAGGCGAGAGCTGAGTCAACACTGGCCTTTAGAGCATCTACCGACTTAGTGGCAGCCTTCACCTCCATCTTAGTATTGGCTGACTTAGCCAGCCTGTTCATAGAGGTTGTTAGTTTCTGAACCTCTTTATTGGCATTATCCGTTGTGATTTTTATGTCATAAGCCATTTTATTAAGGATCCAGTAAAAGATGAGGTATCAGCGAGTTTACCTCATCTTTTTTATCTTGGACAGGAAGGTCTTGTCATTTGCGGGGTTTCAGCTTAGCGGTTCTGGCCCGCTCCTCCAGAGCAGAGTTTATAAAGGCTGAATCGCAGGCCGATATCATAGCCCAGTAACGAAGCCTTTCTTCTCCGTCAAACTCTTGTATGCAGTCGCAATATTGCATTACGTCTGAGAAAGTGATCGGGTTTATGACGTGGTCTGAATTTTGCCGACCTCCGGATAAGGTGTTAAATGCCTCGTTATATATCTGGTTGCAGATCTCCAGAGTTGGCCTAGAGGCTAAGGCCGGGGGCATTACCCCTGTTCTCTCGTAGTGAGCGTGAAGGGTATTGAGGGCCTTTTCAGACCCCCAAAGCATGCCCCACTCGACTACTTTTTTAGATTATCAGCATCTTCTGCCTGTCTTTCTGACAGGTAGTTGTCACGGTTTTCAGCGTACGCTTCGATATCCGCCCGCAGTTCGTCGTGGTCTTCCAAAACCTTCATGGCTACCCCGGGGGAGTATTTAATCTCTTTGCCGCCGTCGACAACTCCCTTCCATCCCAGCAACAGGTAAACAGCAGTAGCCTCCAGCATGATTTTTTCTGACACTTTATCAGCCTGTTCGGTATGGGAGAGGCTGGACACCAGACGCTCATTCTCCCGGTATTTTTTGGAGATGAACCCTTTGTACTTCTGGTTATTTTTGCGGGCCACAAGGAAGGAGACCCCGTCACCGTATTCAAACCATGTACCTTGCTCTTCTAGATCACGGTTACGTTTATTCTTGGAAATGTCAAAAGCCATATAGCACCTGTAGAGTATGTGTGGAAAGAGGATCAAGGAAGAAGTATAAGGAAGCGTCAACAGGTTAGCAAGTAACCTGTTGACGTTTTACAGCGAGGGTAGGGTATTACGCAGCGATACGAGTCATGATGATAGAAGCTGCTGTACCAGATCGGGTGTCTTTAACCCCGGAGAAAGTCACAGACGCCATAACGTCAGCATCGGCCCCAGAGGCGGTTACTTCGTGGGAGGCAATCTTCATTTCAGGCAGTACGATACCGTAGGTATTCCCTGCAGGGTCTGAGATTTTACACCGGATCTGAATAGAGCCATTGGCCAGAAACTGGTTAAAGAACGCCTGACTAGCAAAGTACAGAGAGGCTGTCGCTTCTACGTCGATCCGGCCAGACCCGATGCCCGCCGGGAATAAGCTGCCCACGGCTGTTTGGTCACGCAGGTTGTTATTCAGGTTAATGGATAACTCCTGAAACGTGCCAGACATAAGCGCCAAAACCCCAGCCGTGGTGACCGAATACATGGTCAAACCAGTAACGTCACTGACAGAGTTCATCAGCTCGTTAGTGGTCGTGGCTATATAGGTTCCAGCGTCCTGAGACGTAGTTCCTGTTCCCACTCCTGTGGCACCTTGTAGACCGATCTCTCCGGACAAGATGGAGCCTGAGGCCAAGCTCAGGGACATAGAGCCGGCCCGCATCCCAGACATATTGAAGTAATTGTTCACGCCGTCGACCTGAAAGTTCTTCTCAAAGGTGTAAGACCGTTGAGTAGACCCGTTCTCGATGGTGCCAGAGTTGGTGATGGTGACAGAGGCCACCGCTTCGTCCGTCAGATTTTCCGCTGTCTCAAAGTGAGTGGGATCTGAAATAGCGTGAACGGTATAGATGTCATCCTCAGTGGTAGCAGCCAGTCCTGACAGCTTAACCAGCTTACCTACTTTTAGTCCGGCGGTGGAGGTAACAGTAACGACGTTGCTGGTAATGTTGGTCCCTGTGTCGCTGTATCCAGCCGACCAGTCGGCTGACTGCAGAACGGCTTCAAAGAAGTCATCGTACTCTGCGTAGGACAGCTGAAAGTTGACAGACCCGGCAGATGTACCAGACACGTGAACCGATCCTGTATATTGGCGGCTAGAGTCAATCTCGTCAGAACGGGCGGATTCCAAACTGGTGTTCAAAGATTCGCCTGTATTCCGGAGTAACTTGTAGACCCCTGTTCCAGCAACTGGTTCGTCGAATGTTGACTCTTTTGCATAAGCCAACGTGTAAGTGGAAGTATCGGCAAAAGCCATAAGAGTAACCTCGTATTATCGGGTAAAGTAAAATCTCATCATGACCGGCATAACGTACCAGCCCTCTGAGCGGAAGGGTGCCAATATTGACATCTCTTTGAACACGATACCACCAATGGTTTTGTATTCAAAGAGGGCAGACAAAGCGTCTAAATTTGATTTGTGGGATTTAGTGCCCGCCGCCTGCCGCACATAGAAGTTGGCGGAAAGATGGCCCCACGATTGTTTAACGGCAGTAGGACCTGTCTCTACTGCATATGAGTCTGAGAATAGGACCTTAATAGCCACGTAAGGAGCTGTACCGTTAGACAGCAGAGGCCGGGACACGTCTGAGTAGTCTAGAGGCTCCACGTTCTCATAAGCGACTCTGGAGTCCCCCCAACCAGCCTCCATGGTCGTCTGTATGACGCTGAGAGCGTCCACATAAGAAGCTGGCATTATCTAAACCTGCTGGCGGTGAACACCCGCCCTACTTCAGCATCTAACACCCCAGAGTTGCTGGCTATCTCAAAGGCTGTAGCCACGTCGGCATGGTTTTCGTCAGCGTATTTCCCATCCTGCCGTAACGTGGAGTAGATGGTGATAGACTGCAGGTCGCCTCGGGGTATAGCGTTCAGCTCGGCTTCGAACTCGGCTATCTTAGGGCGGGCTACAACAAAGGTATGCTGGTTGTCTGTCCTTTGATCCCCGCGCTTTCCTACGGTAGGCTCAGACCCGTCGTTGGCAATAACAAACGGGGCAGAGGTCATCGTGCTGTTGATAGAATACATGGTATTAAACGCCGCCTGACCAGAGTCCTGCTTGGTGTGCTGGATAGCCGACCTGTAGGCCTTCTTAGCCGCAGCCACCGCCATCCTTTTAGGGAGGTTCAATATCTCCTCCCGTATTCCCAGTGCGATAATGTCTGAGTTATATCCCATGGTTAGATCCTACAATGAAGGTGGTATTCGTGGCTCAGGAAGTCTTGTTGCACGGCTTTTATATTATACCTCTGCCCGTCCCATGTCAGCTGGTCCTCGGCAGAAGGCACTACCCCTATGTGGGTTTGTTGGATTATAAACTGAACGTCGCCGGACGATACGGCCTCGCCGTCTACGTCATCCAGAGAGAACCCTTTAAAAAACCCGGAAACCGTATAGTCGACCATACCTGAGGTGACCACATCAGTCGATGGATTGTACCCAGAACCTGCCCCTTTCTTGTGGAAAGTAACGTCAACTCGTGGGTCAATCCTCTCTACCACTCGGCACATGGTCAGTCCTGAGTCGTTATAGCTAGCCTGCACCTCGTAGGTTTTGCCTAAGTAAGAGACGTAGTCCCATTGGGTAATGTCAGTGTGAGCAGGACAGGTCAAGAAAAAGTGGGACTCATAGGTCTGGACGGTCTCGTCGGCTTCTGACGCAGAGCGCAACTCAAGGTCCATGTAATGCACCCCAGTAGAGGAGGATACCAGAGCGCCGGGGTCGTTTACCGGGCCTACCGGGGCCTTTCTAAAAACTTCTGCTACGACATCACACCCGTGCAACACCCCCACGCTGTCATAGTGTATGGCCTTGGCTGAGTCTCCTCTCACCAACCCCACCACATAGGCTTGCCCGGTAGCCGGGTCCCTTATGGTTCTGGAAGCGGGGAGGGTGGCAGAAGGGGGTAACCCTAACGCCCTACGTCTGGTAGCCCTGTGGAAGATAGACAGGAACCGATCGATCGGCATGATCTTACCGACCATTCCACCTGTTTCCCACAGTTGTGTGGTCTCATTGAAAACATCAAACGAGGTAGTCTCAAATTTAGCGGCTACTCGGCGCAGGTCCATTAGCTATTAACTACCGGATCGTAGTTGGGGGAAGCCACCCCGAATTGGGAGTATCCTGAGGTAGCAGAAGGGTCAATCAGTTCCCGTAGCTCTTCCTGATACTTGTCTGCTTCAGCCCGTAGGTAAGACACCAGTTCAGAGATCTTAACATTTGTGAAACGAATAGCCTCGTTCGCCCCATCAGACTGTTTCTGCAGAATGGATAAGCTGCCCGAAGACGCAATCAAGGCAGAGAGGAAATATTTTGAATACAATTTAAGTTTAAGATATTTCAGTCTCTGCTCAGTAGTTGGCGACGCGGCGACTCCTTCTGTGATGACAGTCTGATAGGTAGGCACCCACGTCAATAGATCAGCCTCCAGATCTTCTTCTGGCTTTCGATCTAAGATCACTTCATCAGAGAGGTCTGTGGTATCTACGCCGATGGCAGAGCGAATCTGGTCTACATCGGTGAGGGCCAAGAACGAGACGGCAGCCATTTTTACAGCTCGATTATTTCAAGGAAGCCAACGGTTTCTTGAAACTTAACCCAGCCAGAAATAGAGGGGACAGGAACCATCACGTTTTGCTTCAGCATAACTTTGGTGCCGGGGTCCTGAATCTGTTGGGCTTTCAACAATTTAACCAGATACTTGGGTTTTTCTGTCTTGGCAGATTGCGGGTCTTGTTTTGGTTTGGCTGTCTGGTCGGTTTTACTCTGAGACGGGGCCACTATGGCAGCCGCTTGGGGTGTATTATTTTTCTTGAGGGCCATTAGATTCTCCGGCATTAATATGGTGTTGTTGGATGATAGCTGTTTGTATAACCCCTGTCTAGCAAGGGGCTGATACAAAAAGGCCGGCTAATAGCCGGCCTTTTTACCTTAGTGGTGCTTTGGTTATTACGTGTTGATCAGATCCATGACAGAGAACGCGTCGTCGTAAAGACGAGTAGTAGTCTGGCCAAAGTCAACCCGCAGGGCACGAGCACGGCGTAACAGAAACTCTTCAACTGCCGCGTAAGAAGCAGAGACGTTAATGTAACGACGTAAAGCGAACTCGTTATCCAGACCCACAATGCGGTTTTCAGGGACCACAGAAGCTGGAACCAGAAACACGCGAGGAGGAGTAATACCCAGATTATCGATAGAGAACAAGGAATCGATACGAGGGCTGTTAGGGTTGTCTTCAGTGATAACAGGGCGACCGGTACGTCCTTCAATTGCCAGTGCGGTATCGATAGTACATACCAGATTGGTCAGGGTGATGGTCTGGTAGTTGTCACGCAGATAGTGGATCCAAGCCTTCTGGGTCAGAACCCCGTCGGCGGTAATACTGTTGTCCAGTGTGTCTGCATTAAAAGAAACCAGAGCCGACAGGCCGATGTCAGGGTTACCGTTGAAGCAATCCGCCAGTGAGTTGTTCACCATGCGCAGCTTTTCACCTTTAGCCTGACGAGCCATGACCGTGTTCACCAGATCGAACGAAGTAGTCGCAACCGCCTGATCTGAGATCATGATACCGATACCTTTGGAAGGGATTGGCGTGGTGCTGTCAGCGGCAGTGATGCTAACCATTGACGCTGGCTCAGCCAACTGAGCGACAGACTGTGCTTCTGAACCTTCAGGGGCAGTCAAATCGATCTTGGCCCGCTTGAATTCAGGAGCGTTAACCGTTTCAGTGCCGGACAACAGGTTTTCATACCCAGCAAAGTAGTCGCCTTTATCCGCCTCCAGATTAGCCGCGATAGTCTGCAGGATAACCTCTGGGAAGAAGATACGGCCAGCCGGGGTAGTGTTTCCATTACCGTCAGGGGATACAATAGCTCCAGCGGCGATCTTAACGCCGTTCAAGACATCCTTCATTGAAGAAGACTTGATGCCAAGCTTTTGGTTGCCCTTAACATGCAGTCCATTCGAGGTCAGTGCCTGAGACAGCACGGAGCCGTACTTGGCTTCGTCGGTCGGGAACTTACGAGACATGAACTGCGTCAGAGATAGGCCTTCGTCAGCGGCTGCAGCATAGTCAGTGACTGCTACGGAACCTTCGTGTAGTACGCCCGCATCATCACGGAATTTAAAGTTTGTTTTCATTTCATTCGCTCCAATTAGATGCGTTCGATAAGGACAGTGTCACCGACGGTGCCTGTGCCAGTGACAATACGGATGCAGCGCCACTTAAACTCAGTGGGCGCGGCAAAACCAGTTCCTGCTGACAGCACAGTGACTTTACCGGCGGTTGCTGGAGCTACCGGGATGCCGCTGCACACCAGAGCACCTACGGCCATCACCGGAGTTTGATTGGCAGCCACCGTAGCCATAGCGCGGCCTTTGGTCTGTACGCCGCCCCAGCTAAACCCGCTATTGCGGACGCCCGGTTCGACCGAGGTCACAATACCTTCGATTTCATCACCAACGGCCACGGCCACGTAAGAATCTGCTGCCATTTTTACGCCTTTGCCGATTTCGACATCAGTGTAAGTACCTACGCCAGCAGCGGCGGTGCCCAAAGCATCTGTAACAATTCCCATTACGGAAGTATCGACTAGCAGTGAGCGGACAAGAGTTGTAGAACCCATTTAATTCACCTGTATAAGTTAAAGTTTAAAGTTTGTTTGTCGCAATGGAAGCGCGTTCCATGAACGACAGGCCGTCACCGCTAGATGCTGGCAATTCCCCGTCCTCAACCTCAGCCGACGCTCCGATTTGGAATCGAGTCGTAAACTTTGATCTAACTTCGGTGTACTGAGCTAACAGTGTCGAAGTTTCCATGCCTGAGAGATTCATGGAAGACATGCCTAAACCGATGGCCATTCCCCCAATGTACTCACTGGCTAATTTTTTCAGAGCGCCCTCGTTCGTGTCCGCCAGCTGGAACTTGGCGCGAAGAGAGGTAAGCTCAGAGTCCATAGCTTTATTCTCTGCCCGCAGGGTGGCCAACTCGCCTTTAAGGTGAGCTATCAGACTGGTTGACTCGGAAGCGTCAGCTTTAGGGGCCGGAGCGCCGCCTTCAGCCTTAGGGTCTTCGCCTTCAGCCTTAGGGTCTTCGCCTTCGCCTTCAGCCTTAGGGTCTTCGCCTTCAGCCTTAGGGTCTTCGCCTTCAGCCTTAGGGTCTTCGCCTTCAGCCTTAGGGTCTTCGCCTTCAGCCTTAGGGTCTGCAGCGTCTCCTTCAGCCAGAAGGTCTTCAACAGCCCCTGTCGGAGCCCCAGAGGCCAGAGCGGCTACAGACGCGGCTGTAAGTACCTTCTTTTTCATGTCAATATCCTCAGATAAAACGGTTCTGCCAGCAGAACCTTGATTGGGCTGGTTAATCAGCCGGTTAAAAAGCGTGTCAAATGATATCACTTCATCCATCAAACCGTTAGCGACGGATTCTTTCGCAAAGAAAGTAAGTCCTTCGCCAACTTGAGACTTCACTGAAGCCCGTGGGATGTTTCTATTTTCAGAAACAGCGTCTAGGAAGAAACCTTCCATCACATCGATCTTTGCCTGAAATATCTTCTTGGCAGTATCGGTTAACTTTTCGTAGGGGTTGCCGAGGGCTTTGAACTTACCGCCTCGCAAAACAGTGACCTGATAGCCTTTGTCTTTCAAGGCATCAGCCTGATTCATCAGGATGGCCACCACTCCGATGGATCCAGCTTCTGACATCTTAGGGCCGTAGATTTTGTCGGTGGCCGAGGCGATCCAGTACCCGGCACTGAATGCCGCACCAGAGACGTACGTGTCTATGGGTTTGTGCTGTTTGGCCTGCAAAATGAAATCTGACAGTTCATTGACCCCTTTAGCGTCTCCGCCCGGGGTGTCCATGTCGAGCAGGATGCGGTCTACTTCATCGTCGTTAATGGCTTCTATGATCGCATTGCGAATCTCGTTATACGAGGTAATGCCAAACAACCGGTTCCAGAATGAATCGCTATTGGTCAGCGGGCCGTGAACAGCTACTGTCCCTACTCCCTCAGCAGTAGACAGCAGGTGGGAGCTTTCGTCATAGCCGATGTCGTCGGGGTCAGTCCGACCACGAAATTGGACTTGAGCGTCTACGACATGCCGTAAGCTGGATTCGTCACCAAGCCAAATTAAAGAGTTTTCTAATTTCATAATCGGAAAGTACCAATAAATAGGGGGTTATGCAACTCGCAATACGAGGGGGAGAATGTCATTGGGACTTTCCACCGCCTTTTCTGGGGGCGTCTTGCGGGGGCTGCAGGTTGTCCTCTGCGGCTCCCCGGGTGGTGCTAGAGCCTTCGGTTTTTGGCTCAGCCTTGGCCGGTGAGTAGAACCCAGTGCCTGAAAGTGTAGGGGCCGCCCGGTTATACGGAATCTCCAACTCATACGCCGCCTGCCCATCAGTGATCAGCCCTAAGCTTAACCGTTGCAGAATTCGAGCCTCTTTCATAGTCTTGAAGGCTTCCAGTTCTGACTCAGGGCGCAGATCGATAGCGTTAAACGTAAACTTAACGTAAACGTCACTACCATACAGTCGACAGGCTGTGGTCAGTGCCCGGGACATGACCGACTCCACTGTGCTCTGCAGGGCTTTGGCTGTTTTCAAAAATATCAGGGTTTCCGTGTTGCTCAGGCTCTGGGAACCGGCGGCTCTCATACCCAGAACAGAGGGAGGGGTTTTCAAGCTGGTCGCTTCCATGTTTCCTAAAGCGGTCATCATCGGAGTGTAGTCAGCCTTTGTGCCACCGACATCTTGAGTATCAAATGTAACTGAGTCATAGGCCACTACGGCGTCTTCAGGAGAGATGTCCTTGAGGGCTTCTTCGACATCAGTTTTTACCTGAGACATGAATGCCTGCAGCTTTTTATCGTCCGCCCTAATTTCCTTAGGGGCTGACGCTCTGACCATCTCTGCATTTAGCGTGGTGACCAGACGGCTGTGACCTGTCTTGAACAGGACCCGGCGCATGTCAGCTATGAAGTCAGCCGAGGTAAACACCGAGTCTAACGCTGAGCGAAAGATGGAAACTGAATATGCCGTGTCCATCTCTTGGTGCAGGGACTCGGCATAGAAGGTAGGAATATCCAGCTTAATCGGGTCCCCGAACCCTACCTGCTGGGGGTACTTTGACCCTTTTCCGTCACTGACCCATTCCAAAGTGGAATAATCCACGGCTTGGAATCTTTCAGGATAGCGGGCTTTATCTAGTTCCAGCTCCATGGCACAGCCGCCGGTAATGGCGGTCTCTCGGAGAAGGGTCTGGACCAGCATGGATATGGGGCGTTTGCGGCCAAACCCTTTGGTATAGTCGTACAGGGTGTCCATAGAGGCCACAACATTGTTGGCCAGTATCGTGCCCTCAGTAGAAAACTCTGTACTGCCGGGGACGTAAGCTGCCACCCGAAAGCCCGAGTCTGCAATCTGAACCATATGAAACAAGGAAGTAGAGACGTTGCCATTCTCTTTCCCTAAGATCCGGATGGCCTGTACGGTCTGCCCTTGAGTCCTAAGGACTCTGGGGTCACGGGTTACCCAAGTCTTATTAGAATCTATAATGGCCTGCCCGTTTTCCGACTTGGCCTCTACAGTTTTAGACTTCAGTACAGAGGTAACTGACCGCGGCAGAACTATCGGTTTAGCGGTCTTGTTGCTGGACTGAGTGGGCATATTGAAAGCGTCACGGGGGTTGGAGAGATAGGGAATGATTCAGCATATCCGCCGGGATGTCAAGCCGGGGCTACGATTTGGAGTTTGATCCTATACGGACAGCGGTGATCTGAGGCAGCGCTCCCACCGGTTGGCTCATGTAATCCTCCTTGTCTACCGCCATATCTGCGATAAACGCATAGTTGGTAGAGTGTGCGTAGTGGTCTGGCTGGCCGGGCTTCGGGTAGGAAACAATGTCCCCCATCTCGCTTTTCCTGACTACCTTTTTAGTCACTTCCACGTGAGATTTAAGCGTGTCGGTCGTAGGGTGGTCCGGATAGTGAACCTTGGCTTTATTGTGTGCTTCCATGTAAGTAGACAGAGTACCTGACCGGTCGGCCTTAACAACTGCGTCTTCCTCTTTCAGCTCGATGTAAGAGTAGGCCTCTGGCACAGAGCGATAGTATTCGCACCCGTATACCGTCCCGTACTGGTTATCATGTATCAACGTTTGTGACGTAGTGAAGTCAGGCCCTGCATCGAGCACGGTCATGGCCGGCTTAAAGGCGTCGATGTACTTTTGCACCTGCATCGCTATGGTGTTGCCCGGGCTTGACACCAGCTCGGCCAAATGGAGTATCCAGTAACCCTTGCCGCGTTTCTGCAGCACGGTAATGTGGCTGGTCTTGCCTATGTCCACCCCAATCCTTACGTTATTAAGGGTCAGGGTAGCCGCCCTCTCCAGCGTGATGAAATGGGACTTTTCCGTGTTCTCAAAGATCGACATCAAGAACGAATTATTGGCGTCCTCGTGCGGTAGCCCGACAACAAAATTACGGTGATCCTGTTTCGTGTAGTCTGACAATTGCTTAAAGATAGAGGGGACCTTGTTGTAGTGAGGAACGTCTATCGGGCTGACCTGATACCCAGACAGATCTACCACGCTGGGGCACTCTGCCACCCATTGGCGGCACGTCGGGTCCATTAACGAGGACCATAAATCCTTCCCACAGTGCTGACATTTAACGAAAGCATCATCGACTTTGTACCGGCTGTTAAGCAGGTCTTCCGCCGCGAATAAGGCAATTTCCCCGTCATACCCCGGGATCACGTAGTCATGGTAGTACGAAGGTATCTGCCACGTATTACATTTCTTGCAGCGGACGTGGTAGGTCTTTTTGTCTGAGGCTTCGTAATGCTTGCTCACCCCATACTTGGGTATGGTGGGGGTAGAGAACCTGCGGCGCCTGCCGCGCAACCCAGTAGCCAGATCCTCTGGTGCATGCCTCAGGCGGGAGTTAAATTTACCAAGGACGTCAGGATCACAGAAGTTTTCCTCGTCCACGATCAGATCGGTTGCCGGTATAGAAATAGCCTGAGAGTCGGTAGACGCGCCAACAAAATAAACCGTAGAGTTCCCTATCTTGCGCATGGCAGCAGACTTTACGTTGGTGTGCAGCATAGAAAACAGCAGAGGGGAGTCTTTCAGTATGGGATAGAACCGGTCAGCTGACACCTTTTCAGAGAAGCGGGCGGACGGCAGAACGTAGATAATTCTGGACCGGGTAACAGCGGCGATAGCCGCCACCAATCGCAAGGCCAGCTCCGTCAGACCCACCTGAGAGCATTTGGTAACCACGGTGTGTGGGTGTTGATCAGACGCTATCTGTTCCTGCATCTCGTGGTGCTTAAAATTATAGGGCCGACCGTCCAACCTCAAGTTGTTGGTCATCCAGCGGGACAGGTGGGCCATCGCCGTCGAGCGATCAGCCGCCACCTGAATGCGGGAAATGAACCCCTTAATCAGGTTGGAGTTAGCCGACACTGGCAGACTTTTCCTTTTGCGCTAACACCTTGGCTGACTTCCCTTGAAAGTCCTCAAAGGTGAGCGCTATGGTCAGTTCCTCAGGGGACGTGGCTTTAGAGACCCTCGCTGCCATAGCCTGTCTGGACACCCCGGCCAAAGCTGCCCACTGAGTCAGGCTGAGTTTTTTGTTGCCTACGGTGTAGAGTTTCAAATCAGGTCTCCCTCTAAATAGTCTACTAAAGCGGTTACGAACTCCGGGCATGGGCAGTCTTCCATAGCCATCTCAATAGCCATCTCCAGCCTTCGCACCTCGGCGTCGGTCTTCAGTGAGGACTCGAACGCCTGCAGCATGCCGAGGAGCTTCATGGATGAGTTCATGTACGAGGTTATTTCTGAGGCTTCAGTCTCTGTTTTTGGCCTACCATTGGCGTGGAATAGGTGGGATCGGATGGCCTTAAGAAGCCGGGTCTGCGCGTATATCTCAGCCCTAAGATCGAACTCTATCTCAGAGTCGGTTGTGGCTGGTGAGAATATATCGATGGCCGATTCTTTCTCTTCAGCCGCCTCTGCCCTGAGTCTATCTCCTTCCTGTTCTTGCTCTATGTATTGCTCGAAGTCTTTGGACATGGTGGAGACACTTTTGCTGCTATAAAGCCCGCAGTGTAGGGGGTAGGGCTACAGTTTGTCAATAAGGGGCTGGAGTGAGAACAAAAAACTCCAGAGGTTTTTACACCTCTGGGAACAAGCTAAGGAGGAGTTATGTCACAGCATGAGCCAAAACACAGGAGTTAGTATGCAAGTTTTTTGTATGGGTTGTCAATTAGTTTTGGTACCGGTCGACCGGTACTTAGGTTTTATGGTTACCTGACTGCCGGCCACTTCTGCCAACCTCTGTAAGGCCAACTGCATTCCCTCAGGGGTGTAGCTGTCGGCATCTCTCACCAACATACCAAGCTTCTCTTTGAAGTATCTGGAATCCAGACCGTATGGGTTACTCATTAAAATGGACACTCTTTATTGGTTACTTTCTGGCTGCCTATTATCCCCAGATCTTGGTTAAACTCAGCAACCTCCACGTCGTATAAGTCAGCATGGATGCAGGTTCTGTTCTCTGACTCCACCCGTCCTTTAACGTGTGGCCAGTCATTGCCCCGGCAGAAGCACCCCCTCCTTTGCCCTCTCAGGACTTCTTTGGCATTCACCGACTTAATATCTCCCCCACACTCCGGGCACATAGGCCTATTGCGGTAGAAGTGCCTAGGCTGCTTCAGGGTGACCCGCTTACCGCAGGCTCTTCTGTCGGTGCAGCGGTAGTTAATGCCCACTGATAGAAAACTCCCGAATCCGGTTGCGCATGTTTTGTCCCAAATCTCGGAGTTGTTTCTCAGTCTTCAGGTTGTGGCCCATCTTCCACAGCTCGTCCAGAAACTCTTCATATTTTCGTTTAGTGCACTTACATTCGTCGGTGGTTTCCGCCGTGCACCTTTCGTATATGCAGGTTGTGTTCATGCCTCACCTCGCTCAACCGTAATCCGGTACTCTAAAGTGCCGTCAGGTCTGCTGATCTCAACAGGCTTTCCGAAGTGCAGCGCATGCTCTGCCACGGCGACCAGAGCCTCGATCGTCTTATCCTGCTTTCCAGACGCCCACGTCCTGCCATCTTTGAGGACTGCGCCGCAGAATATGGTGCCAGTGAGGGGGCTGGCGGCTATGTGTAGGTTTTTCATCGTTCTACTCCATCCAGTTCAGGCAGTCTTTGGTCTCGCACTGGCCATGCACGTGGCCGTTATACGAGGACACTGAAAAATGCAGGTTGTTGCCACAAACAGGGCAGGGGCGGGTTCCGCTGCCCCCCTCTTTGGAAAACTCTTGTTTCAGGGCTGCGATAAGCGGCAGGCAAGTCTCCATCCGTTGTATGACAGCTTCCCACTCTGCCTCATCTGCTGCCACCTCTTCAGGGGTTGGCTCACAGTATGAAGGGCAGACTACTCCGCTACGATTGTCAGCTACGCAAGGGATTCTCTTTAGCCAGCCGAACTGCTCTCCCCCGGTGATTTGACGGGGGCTAATTCCCGCCTTGCACAAGGGCTCCAGCATGCTGACACGGTGTTTACATTGGCCTTCTCTAGTCATCGTTCTACTCCGGGTCGTTTTCGTCACACTCCCACTCAAGGGAGAATATTTCTTTGGTTACGACATCCTGCCAAGCCACGTTACGATGGTCCCCGCAGATATCGGCTTTGGTTGAGACGATATCGTGGTTCTTCAGCATGCGCTCGTACGCCCATTGATCGAATTGTTCTTTGTTGACTAAGTGCATTTTACCGATCCTCCTCAAATGTTCTGCCTTCCAAAGGCTCTCTGGATTTGGCAATCGCTGAGATCTGGTGGAACGCATCGTTCCAGACCACCTGCGCACGGCGCTCTGTATCCAGACAGGTTTGCAGTGCCGTCACTTTGTCGGACAGTTCCTGTATGCGGTCAGCCGCCGTCAGGCGGGCGTATACTTCATCTTCCATGCAGGTCGAGACCTCGGTTCTCAGCTTATCGCACAGCTGGTCATCCGTCATGGACTCCTCCCTCGGCAAGTTAGGTTGGGCGGTCTTCAAGTCGTCCTCTTCAAACCAGATGGACCAGTTTCTAGCCACTCTCACCTTATACTTTCGTAAAGGTTTGTCGTAGATAAGGACCACCCCTTCCCGCCTTTGGGCCAACGAGTTAGGCGCTGTTATCGTCACTCTCTCTCCTACCAAAAACTTCATTCTTATTCTCCTGCTATTCAGTATTTAGGATGCCAATACCGGGCCGAGGGCTACACCCCCCGGCCCGGAACGGGACTTTGCCGGATATCTGGCCCGGTTCCATGCTTCCCCGCCCACCAAGTAGCTGAGTGCTACTAGACTCAGGGGCGGTGAATTCCTCGCATCTGTAATCTAAACTGAGAATTCAAAGGCTATCGCTGGGTGGTGCTGATAATTAATGACTTGAAAGTCGTCCACCGTCACCCACGTATCCATGTCTTCCAATGTTTCAATTTTAGGGTTAATGATTAACGATGGAGGATCGAAAGGTTTACGGGACAACTGCTGTCTCAGAGGTAGCATCTGATTCTCGTAGATATGGGCATTTACTATTTTATGGTAAGCGATTCCCGGCTTAAGGCCAGTAATTTTCGCCATAACCATAAGCAACCAGCAGACCTGAATCATATTAAATCCAAGCCCCAGAGGGACATCAGCACTGCGCTGATAGGATGTAAGGTACAGAGTTCCATCCAGCACACTAAATATGTGCTGGTATAAACAAGGCCTTAAACAACCTTGGTTAAGCTCCCCCGGGTTCCAGTAGGTGATAATTTCACCACGATCATCGAGCCCCTTACGAAGGTCTTCATAAACCTTCTTGAGCTGATCCACGTTGTGACCCCAGTTTCTGCCTTGAACCCCATACACTCGGCCCATATCCCCCGGACGGCGGCAGAATCTGCTACTTTTCCATATCGGAGCATTGGCATTAGCGTCCCAAGTGTCAGTGCCCAGTGCTTGAAATTCTGCTACGTTATCGTAACCTCTCCAGTAGCCCAGCATCTCAGCGACGGCTTTACGCCAATAGGCTTTTTTGGTTGTCAGCAGGGCAATTTGCCCCTCACGACAATCGTATTCTAGATTCGCATCGATAACGGTAAGACAACGAGCACCGGTACGTTCGTTTTTAACCCATTTACCGGTATCGATAATGCGATTAACTAAATCAATATATTGTTGAGACATTTTTAATCCCCCTTAGGTACTATCTTAATCTTTCCACAGTCGCACTGCAGCACAGTAGAGGTTGTCCACTCCCACCTGAACCCAGTCACCTGTGTGGCCTGTTTCCTGAACCCAGTCGCCTGTGTGGCCTGTTTCCTGCCCCCCGTTTCACGGTAATCATGCCACCCTATGAGGCATCCCCAAGTTTTTGCACGAGGTTTTAAAGCGATAACCACGATTGCCAACAAATCGCCGAGGCTCATGCCACATACTCCTCGGCTTTTTCGGCACGAATTTGTGCCTCGAAAAAATTCAGGGCTTTATTTTTAAAAATGTTCAGGCAGGCCTCCCGAGCCGGAGGGCGCAATTGTGCGTACTGAAATTTTCTCCGGAACCCAGCCCGCTTGAAACGGCAAACAGGCACCGTTATAAGAACGGTCAGCTCACACTGCCCGTCTGGGAGGACGTTTACCGAGGCCTCGCATGAGTAACCTATAAAATCTTCGATTTCTTTCAGTGTTTTCGTATCTATAATCATTGGCTATAGTACCTCTTTGCATAGGTGGTCGATCAGGTTTATAAGCTCCGTATAGGTCTGGCTAACGGACCCTGCATTCTTTACCAGCTGCAGGGTTTCCTCCAGCTTTTCGATGCGGGAGGCGGCCTCTAGCGAGATCGGGGGTATGAAGTCTGCAAAGGATCGGGTGCCGTAGGCGCCGTCAGGACCGACCTGATACTGCCCGCGCAAGCGGTTTACCAACGTAGAATTATCAGGCCTCATTTGGGGGCCTCCTTCTTTGCATGTTTATTCTCCAACTGCAGGTATTCAACGTTGGTTATCTCAACGCAGCCGTTCACCTTGTCGCAGGACTCTGGCATCATAAACACCATAGAATTGTGCCTTGGTTTATAGGTATAGCCCGGGCTGGTCGGAAAGTAAGTTAGGCGGTTAAACCCGAACAGCTCTTCCAGCTCCTTACCGTCTACCGCCACCTCTTTGGACATCAGGTTATACGCTTTATACAGCGGCGAAGATTTTTTGACCTTAGGACGAGTAATCCCCTCTTTGGGTATCGTCCACTCGTCCCTGTCCTCCCGCTTACTGTGGTCTGATCTGGAGGATTTAAACCCGGCTAGGGTCTGTCCGTACAGCCCTCTCAGGTAAAATACCGCTTGGGTAAGACCGTGGGCAGAGGCAAAGGCGTCTGCAACCTTCTGCGCAGCCTGTCTCTCATCTACTAGGTCTGCCATAGCGGCTAGCATGGCTGGGTCGGTTACTTTGAAGTACCGGGTAGTCATGACTTTTTAACCTGCAAAATAACCTTTCCCATCTCTCTGTGTATGCGGACATAGCTTAGGCTGTCCGCCCCGGAAAACTCTCTCAATACCTCCCACGCAGCCGCCGACTCTGTTGAGTGTTTATGCGCCAGTTTTTTGAACCTGCGGTAGGATATTTCACCGGTAATATAGTGTTTAGATAAGTCGGCCAGTATCATATCGTTATACATAACCACCTTTTGCTGAGTGTACGCTTTAGTTCCTTTAGGGATTACGCACAGGTCTTCATAAACTTCATTTGTTCCAGTCATTCTGGTTTCCTCTTTACGTTATTGTGATCGTTGTCAGGGTGCAGCGTTTTTGGCCACAGCCGGTTATGCGGTTCCAGTTGTTGAACGATGGTCAATACCTCTTTGACCCCTATTAAATCCTTCTCATACTCCTCACAGTGGGCAGTGAAGTGGTCAACCACTGTCTTTAGCTGGTTATCGTATGCGGTCACGTACTGACGCTCGGTGATCACCTTAGGGTCATCATCTTTGGTGTATTCACACAGCACTTCAAATACTTTCATTGGTTCATCTCCTATCGATAGGCGGCAGGGTTTTGGGATTTGACGCCCGAATAACGGCTATCTGGGCGTTGGCTGCTGCCACCCCTGCGGCATCCCCTCTATTGGCCGCGGCAATAGCTGCCAATCGGAGGCGTTCAAGGGCTTCGTCGCGTCGTTCGTTACTATCGACAACTAGCTGGCGTTTTACGGTCATGCTGTGTCTCCGTAAAGCTCTGACCGGCACAAGATCATACCAGCGTAGTTAATGACATCGACCATGTCCCCTTTTTCTACGTGCTCTTTAAGAGCTTCTAACAATATCTCGTTAGTGCA
>Ga0102814_10000654_pt1 | contig 24997 bp, 24 predicted proteins | sample ColrivemetaGS741_FD_79112 | JGI IMG/M metagenome (GOLD analysis project Ga0102814, IMG submission 79112) | Estuarine microbial communities from the Columbia River estuary - Flood tide ETM metaG S.741 | ecosystem: Environmental > Aquatic > Marine > Intertidal zone > Estuary | place: USA...
CAAAAGGATAAGATACAAGTTTTGCAAAGCCATCTAGTATAGGAGCAAGTGCTCCAAAAATATCTCCTAAAACAGATTGCATTTTAGTGAGAGCGTCGTTAAATTTATCTTGAGCAGATTGAGCTTTTGTTGATTCGTAAGCTACATCACCGTATTTCTGTTTAAATTTTTCAGCACCTAAGTTATTAAGCTCTTGTTGATAGGTCATTTTAGCTAATTCTTCTCTTGACATTCCAAGTGCTTTAGCAGCTGCTTTTTGTGCAATTACGTTTTTAGTTTTAAATGCATTTTGAATGGCTTCTTGATTACCTACTTCCTTAGCTAATCCTTCCATATCCCCCATCATAGCTAATTCTCTAGCTTTGCTTAAATTAAGAGCATTTCCTGTTATAAGTTGAGCTGATAATTCAGCTTCTATAGATGATTCAAAATCTAATAAAGAATCTGCTATTTTTTCTACTTGACCTAAATTTAAACCAACGAGTTTAGCTGCTGAAGCTGCTTTTAATAGTGCATTAGGAGATTTATCTAGCTGTAGTACTGTAGCGGTCGAAGCACTTCCTACCGCTTCCATCATATCTCTTAAACTGAAGGCTGTTTTATTAGTTCTATTAAAAGTAGTAAGAGTTTTACCCATTGACTTAAAGGTATCCTCTGTACTAGCGCCAGTTAACCTGGTCATAGTTACTAATTGACCTGCAGCTTCGCCGCTTAGATGTAATTTTTCTGTTAGGTACGTAGCACTTTTTAATGCTTCATTTCCTAGAATGTGTGCCGACTGCCCAATGTATTTGGACATTTCTGCATATGATTTGAGTAGTTTATCAGTAGTAATAAATGCACTACCTGTTGCAATATCTGCAAACATTGCCATTTCGTTCCTCAAGCCATATGCGGCTTCTTCGCTCATACCGGTCTGCTGCTGCAGCTTAGCCATCTGATCAGAGGCTTTGAAAATGCTTTTACCTATAAAAGTAAGTATAGTAGCTGGATCTGTAAGTGCTGTTCCAAATCCTTTTGCTAAAGGACCTAAAGCAGCCACTGCTACTCCTAGTTTACTGCTACCTGTTTCAGCAGCTTTTCGCATTGCTTCTTCAGCTTCTTTAGTTGCGTCCGCTACTATTTTAGAATCAAGACCTAATTTTTGCATAGCACCACTAGCAGATCTAATAAGATCTCCTGTGATACCCATTTGCCTATTTATATACTTCTTAGTCTCTAATGTCTGTTCAGTTTTCTTTAAAAGCCCTTCTTCAGCATCAATAGTTTTATCATACGTTGTAAGTATCTTAAACTGTTCTTTTGTAAGCTCTTTAGCATTTGTTAAACTACGTATTTTAGTTTGAAGTGCTGCTTCACTTAATAGTTTACCGTTTTTGTCTCTATCGAATCCCTTCTCTTTTATCTTAAGAAAGTTTTCTTCAGATATTAAAGCATCTTTTTGAGATTTTAAAATGCTAAGGTTTTCTTTTAATTTTTGCTGGAGTTTTTCAACTTGTTGTTCGCTCAGTACATTTATGCCTTTTTCATCCGCGAGTAATTGCTGAGAAACATCAACTATAGATCTTTTTGCCTTTAAAGCTTTTCTAGCAACATCATCAGTTTTACTAAACTCCTTGTTATTTAGTATAAGTATAGAATTTAGAGAAGCAAAAGACTCTGAGGCAAATGAAGATACCTCTTCTAATCTTTCGACTGAAGAAGTCATAGTCTTTATATACGTTTCAGCTTGCTGAGTATTCTTAGATATGCTAGCAAATGTATCCTGAACTGCTTGTATTTCTTTAACAGATGCACCTACTTGCCTCAGTCTACGTATTATAGCCTCTAAATCTTTGTTTAAATCCAATGTTAGCTTTTTATATAAATAGTTAAAGCCCGCTATTTGCGAGCTTTTGTACTATAAGAAGGTGACTTAATATTTGGACCCATAGCTGGGGTTGTACTTTTACCAGATGCTTTTTTTGCTGCATTAGCTTCTTCTTCGTAAAAATTGTTAATTTTCTGGAAAGTAAACTTACGTAACCAGATTGGCATATGGTAGATAGTATCGTAATCATAACCTCCTTTACCGTGGAATACTATCTCGTGTAGCTGAGTAAAAAGGTTAACTCTATATGTCGGCGTCAGGCCAAAGAAAGGTTACACCGATAGGTATCGATACCCCCTCCGCTGGGCCGTTCTCTGGATAGAACTTTAAGTCCATATCTGGAGAGATCTTTTCAATATGTTTACGAAATGCTCTAGAATCTATAGCTAGAAATTCGTTATCTACAAACTTTCTAACAGTATTTCTATCTGTCTCTCCGTCTACTGAAAGAAGCATGTGCTTTAATCTAGTAGAGAGTTCTGGTGAAACTTCTTTGTTTATTTTCTGCAAACCTTTTACTTCTTGATTTATTTTAATCTCGTCACCATGAGATAAGAGTTTAAAAGTTAATTCTCTATTAGTAGCAGGAGCGGTAAATTTAAATTCGTTTATACCTGACGAGAAAAGGCTTTCGTCTATTTTTTTACTATCTAATAAAGTAAGGTCGATAGTTTCTTTAGTATCACCGAAGTTAAATTCATAATCTTTACCGTACCCTAAGATACGAGCTGCAATAAGTAAAGCATTTTTATCACCAATGAGTAATTGATTATAGTCTACTCCTTCAGTAACAATTAACGCTTGTAGTAATTTATCAATAACTACACCTTTTTCTATATAGTTTTGATTAGTAAGAATATCTTCTTCTTTGGCAGTCATATATTTCATTTCGACTGTACCAGACTTAAGAGGAGAATCTTCGGAGTATAGTAGTCCTTTTGAAGGTAGGTCTACAATTTCGCTAGGAAATTTATTTTCTGTTGACATAAATTTTATTTAGTATAACTAGTTCTACAATAAATATACGAACTTTTACTTTATAAACCAACAAACCCGACTAAAAGTCGGGCCTGTATTTCCTTGTCGGGTGATATTAATAGTTAAGCACGCAATAGTCCATTGCTACAGTAACAGTTAATTCTGCAACGTCTGAGGTAGCCCAATCGAATGATCCTTGAGCCATATTGGTAATAAATGCTCCTACAATTTCCCATTCTGATACGATGTCTCCTACAGGTCCTAATACTTGTAGTTTAAGATCTTTTTTATAAAAGTCTGAGTATCCTGCTCTTCCTGTTACTGATTCGTAAGAAAGTCTTGCCCAGTCCATTACTGCTTGAGCTCCAGAAGGTGTAATTGGATCATATAGAGTCATGTCCATATTTTCCCAGTTACGTTTTCCTCTTATCTTTCTATATGAGTTGATATGATCTAGCTTTACTTCTTCATCAGTAAATGATGGAGCTGTAACACCTTTGATCAAAAATCCAGGAATCCCTTCGATGAACATGAGGAACCTATTTTGAACTTTAGGCTCGAATGCCTGAAACATTATATCTGATTGTCCTAGTACTGCCATTTTATTTGTTTATTATAAATATCGTTGTTTCTAATTATGCTGTGAATGTTGCTCCAGTAGGTTCAATTGTAAAGTCTAGAGTAATAAATTCAGCTGTTTTTGCAGGTTGAATGAATATCTGTCCAATTAATTGATTTCTATCTATCACATCAGCAGTATTGTTTGACTCATCCATTACTACTCTAAAAGCATAAAGACCTTGTCTTTGTACTACTGAGTTAAGGAAAGGATTAACTGTTGCTAGAAAACTATTTCTAGTTGAAATTGTATTCTGTTCGAATACTAAGGTCTTAGCAGTATCTCCTAAGAACTTTTTAAGATCGATTAATAATCTACGTACGTTTACTCTATCTAAAGCAGATTTTTTCTTCTGTAATGTTTTTTGTCCAAATACTGAAATTCCGCTTCCTGGGAAGGTAGCAATTGGGTTTACATTTTTAGCATATAGAGCATCTCTGTTAGTTCTAGTAAGCTTTCTTTCTGCTTGAATAACATCTCCTAATCCTCCTCTAGTTAAACCTGCTGGTGCAAACCATGGTGCTGATGCTCCATCTGTAAATGCATATACTCCAGGAATAACAACTGAGGCTGGTGCCCATACGCTTCTTCCAGCTGATTGCATTTGCAACCAAGGCCAGTAGTTAGCTGCGTAAGAACTATTTAAAGAAGCAACTCCAGCTGCTGCTGCGTTTACTGTAGATCCATAATTTACTGCATCTACTACTGCAATTGCATCTCCTCTATTCTCTGCTAAAGAGATAATATTATCGATATGAGTAGCATGAGTAGCATTTTCATATACTAAACCTGGTGCTGAAACGATGTTAAATACGTATTCATCTTGGTTATTTAAAATCGAAATAGCTTCTGTATAAGAACTAAAATCTGAAATACCTTGGGTATCTGTATTGTCTATATCACCGTTAAAGTTTCCGTCTGGGTTACTATAAGTAGCTCCTGTAAAAGATCCGCTTTGTGCGGTTGGTAAAGAACCTGAAAGGCTAGCTTCTCTTATATTTACACCATCTGTGCTTAAGTAGTTTAATGTTTTTCTATCTACTGATCCTACTACTACATAATTAGATATGTTAGGATATTCTCCTGCTGTAGAAATGTAAGTTTCAGCTCCTTCTGTTACTACTGATTTAGTTTGATTACCTATTACTTTTGCAATATATCTTGAGTTATTTGGATCAAGAGATAAATCGTTAAAAGATTCTAATATTGCTTTATTCTTAGTGTTATCATCACCTCTCCTAATACTTAAAGAGAAAGTACCTTGAGAACTGTCTATACCAGAAATTTCCCATCTTAAATTATTAGATGAACCACTTTGTAATGAACCATCAGAGTTAAGAGAACTAGAACTATTCATAATAGCTCCTTTTCCGATAGATTTAAGTGTGAAGGGTGCTGATCCTGAAGCTGCTGTGATTCCTGAATCGACAGCTGCTGTAATGTCAGTAGAGCTTCCACTTATTACTCTAGTTACTAGAACTGAGTCGCCTCCTTGATTAAAATATGACTTAACAGCTAATGAAGTAAGGTATTCTTGAGTAGTACCACCTGCTTCCAGTGTAGTCCCAAAAATATTAGAATATTCTCCATATGATGTCACTACCGTAGGTTGAACTGCAGGACCTTTTACTGTTGGGCCAATGATTGCTGCTCCTGCTGCAAGTGGGGCAGGGGCGATAAAAGAATTATCGTTTTCCTGTGCAAGTACACCTGGGGAGATTAATGTTTCTGCCATGTTATTTAAGTTAAATTATTGAGTACTATTATAAATATCACTAGATACTCTAAAACGTTTAAGGAGAAGTATATAATTTCTCTTATATAAATATGTAGGAGAAATTGAAACTACTTTGCTGGTAGGAAAGTACCAGAATTTAAATCTATACTACCTTGACCGTATTTATCCTGTAGTTGTTTAGATATTTGTCGTTCTTTATCTATAAGTTGAGTTTGATACTCTTTAGCACTGTTAATTCTAGATTCTAGATTCAGTTCTAAAAGCTTTATTTGACCTAATTCCTGCAGTAATTCATTATTAGCATTTTTTATTTGCTTAAGAACGTTTAAATCTCCTTGATCTAGTTGCTTTATCTCTTTTTGTTGCATTTTAAATTGTACTATCTTTAATGGTTATTTTAGAATATATATGTTCTGTTAATTTACATGTCTCTGTATTGTTAGTAAAGCTTTCAGGAGTAGGAAAATAAGGAAATATCTCATTAAATTTTTCCTTTCTTAATTTATCTAACTCTTCATTAACAACTTGACATTCTAACATTTGGTCATAATCGAATTTGCTACCAATACTTCTGTTATAAACAGAACCTAATTTAGGAATAATATCATTAATGAAAAATTCTGAAGCTCCTTCTTCTACTAACTCATTATGGAAGTTTATTAACCTATCATAAAATTGTTTTTTAAATGTATCAGGCATATACATACAGTCGTAATATTTAGGAAAACTAATAGGACTGAAGTGCATTAACTTATTTCCATAAAAAGGTTTTTGATAATCTACAAAACCTCTTCTAATAAAGTCTATTACCATATCAAAAAGATGTAGATAATTCATTACTCCGTAAGTAATCATATACCCTATATCTGGTGGTTTAATTCCAGATGCTTTAAAAGTATTGATATTTTCTTCAAATTTTTTATCATCATATCCAGATCTAATATACTCACCAATTTCTCCTACGCCATCAATTGATATCCATAGTTGCATATTCTTAAATATTTTCCAATAGTCGAGTACATTTTTCTTTCCGAATTTTAATGATGAAAAATTAGTAGAATACCGTATCATAACATCAGTTCTATCTAACTCTATTAGTTTATCTAAAATAGTATAATGTTCTGGCATCATTAAAGGTTCACCCCCAGCAAAATAAACTTCATCCACACAGTCATAATGGGGGCTAATCATATCTAAAAAAGATACTTTATCATTAACTGTTATGAGAGCTTTATCTCCATGTGGGTTATTAAAGTATGAATTACCAATAGAGCCTAATCTTTCATTTGATGCTAATTTTTTTGTATCTGAAAACCAAGTAGAGCTTAAACCTGCTCCGCAAGATCTGCATTTAAAGTTACAAAAATTAGATAATCTAAGGTCCCATAAATGTAAATTCATATCATCTAAAGTACCGTCTTCTTTAGTTTGTTCAACATACTTCATTTTATCAGCATGTCGTTTATTAATGTCTTTACGGTATGAACCGTAATTAGTATCTTCTAAATGATAACATCTTTCACAAGCATCAATACGTTCTCCTTTCATCATCGATACTCTAGCTTCTTTCATCTTATCGTTGTTCCAGATTTCCTCTAAAGAATTACGATTTATATTACCTATCGGTTTTTCAGAATCCCATAAGCAACAAGGAAAAGTTCGTCCATCAGGCCATGTATGAATAGACATCCAAGGTGCTAAACAAAATGATTTATTATCTTTATCAATTTTTCTATTCATTATACGTAAGTTAATTCTGAAAAGTAAATTAATACGTTCAGTATATATCTAATTTTATCGGTGCTGTTATGTATCCCATGGTAAGTATCAGAAGTGTTCATAAAGAACATACCTTCGTTTTTCTTATCTGGTGCTTTATAATGTATATTAGTGTCTTTATCTATAACACTTTGGTTGTAATTAGTAAAAGTATTTACAAATGTAGTTGAAACGTCAATATTATCTGTAAGGTTTAAAAATATATTTCCAAATACTGCTCTATTATCAAAATGATTATGCATTTTATAACCAGGTTCATCCTTCATTATATTAAAAGCAATACTACATCTCTTCTTAATAAACTCACTAGGTAAGTGGCCTTTATCTTGTATTGGATATTGAGTGTAAAAAAATCCGTTGTTTTCTTTAAGATCTAATAATGCACCGATACTATTTAAAATATCACTTTCTTTTTTAAAATTATTATACCACGATTCGAATTCTGGTAGAGAGTCTGGTATATAGTCTTTACGTTCGTCTCCAAAAGCTACATACTCTCCGTCAACAAGTTTATTATTTTTCCATATATCATTTTTTTCAAAATAATCTCTATCAAAAGGAATATCAGGAGTAGTTAGCTCCCATATAGGAAATCTATCAGCTGCAGTAGTAGTGTTAAAGTTTATCATTATGCGAACTCTTTAAAATCATCATTAACTTCCCAGGTGTCCATAACACCCTCTATCTTATCTAGATATTTACTATCATCTGCTCTATAATCATATTCATTTCTTAGTCCATTATATTCTATAGCATAAAAATCATCGTATTCCTCTAGTACTTTTTGACAAGCTTCATAATCTGATATATCTATACCGTTTATAGAGTTTATTTGACCTATTGGGCAATATCCTATCGCAAGATCTGGGTCTTCTGGATCTCTTCCTCTATTTTTAATATAATTTTTAAATCCTTCATCTACTACGAAGTCAAATGGTTTACCGATATGAGCGGAAAACTCACCTGATATAGTTCTATGTTCTGTGATGTTTTCAGTAGGTACTGTTTCGTCATTATCACAATATGCTTCATACCAAGTTTTTCCTGTTTGAGCATAATGCAAGTATATCATTCCATTTCCTACAGTTTTACTAAACTGCATTTTTTCTTCTAACGTTATACCTTCAAATACTGGAGTTCCAGATATAGAGTAGTAAAAGTATACGCTATGAGGATACCCAGCTTCTTTCTTTTCTTTAGAATCATGATAAGCTTCAAGTTCATGACAGCTTAGATTTAATTTAGAGATAGCAAATCTTTCTTCCCCAGTAGCAGCAGCTAAGAAATGAGTAGGATTCCATATTTGTCCTTGTAGTTGATCAAAATGATGATGAAGATCATTTAACATATCTTGGTCGTAGTTAGTAAGTAACGATTCAAAGTCTTCGTTAATCTTATCATACTCTGGATACCAAGATGCTGCTTTAATTATCCTTACTCCCTCTACTAATTCTTTTATAATTTGTTCTGGAGGTCTATTCTGTGCTAAGTTACCTACAAGAGAAAAGTTTTTTACGTATGCAATAAAATCATTCTGTATAACTCCCTCAAGTAGTCTACCCCATTTATCAGTTAATGGAGATTCAAATATAGTACAATCTACATCGATTGTTTCGTTTTGTTTGTTTCTAAATATAAGTTTCATAAGGAATTGTTTGCCACCAATTATATAACTCGGTATTATTTTCTTTAAATATCTGGTCTATATCGTATTTACATTTTCTAAAGTTATCTACTCTCTTAAGATTAGTTTTACCTCTTTGTAAACCATCTAACCAGTCTGGGTATTTTTCGTCGAATGTTTCAATATTTCTTACATCTTCTAAAGCATCAATATAGATCTGTGTCTTTTCAGTTACTTTAGGTTTCATATAATCTAATATATCGTCAATTAACGGTTCTAATATATGTCTAGGAATCATAGATGGAGACATAACTATAGCAGGGTCGAACTCGAACGTCTTTTTAATATACGAAATAACATCCAATTCTAAAGCTAAATCAAAAAGATCTTTCATAGCAAAAAGACCTGGTGAAGTAATAGTAACATCTAGTACTATTCCGGCATCACCGTACATATCTTTTAGAAAAAGACCTTGTTTAAAATTTTCTAACCATCTGTCCCACTTTATACCGTCTCTAACATATTCTACAATAGGGCCGGTACCGTCAATAGACGCTGATATATTTACATGTTTAAAGTGTTTTAAAAGGTCGTATAAATTAACTCCTTTCCAACTAACTCTAGACAAATTAGTATTATATCTAACTATAACATTTTTTGATTGACCGGTTTTAACTAAATGCTCCATAATATCCCAATGTATTTGAAACATTAAAGGTTCTCCACCTACCCAGTAGATTTCTTCAATACGTTCTTCATGAACAGCTTGCCATAATTCCTTCTCTAAAACTTCTTTAGTAAAAGTTTGAAGCTTAGCTCTACTTTCTGGAGTCATCCAAGGGTCTCCTTCTGGGCTCCAGTTTTTCATTTGACGTCTTTCCGATTCCCATGATGAAGATAATTGATCTCCGCACATCCTACATTTAAAATTACAAAGATTAGAAATACGGTAGTCGTATGATATAGGTTTCATCTCAGTGTAACCGTCATCATTAGTTTTTTCGAATGCTTCATCTATTTTATCTGGGAATAATTGATGATTAAAGTACCCTCTGTATGTATTTAAGTTAAGAAGTTTATGATTGCATACTTGACATTGTTCTATTTCTTCTCCTGCCATTAATCTTTTACGTATATCTTTCATATACTCGCTATTCCAATGGTCGTCTAATTTAGTAGAAACAAAGTCTTCGTTTTTATCATCATTCTCTACATCTATATACTGTTTTATCCAAGAAGATTTTTCTCTAGATGCACAACACAATCTTCTTTCACCTTGCGGTGATACATAAGTATGAGACCAGGGTGCCATACAAAAAGTTTCGTTGCCATCTTTAGGCTTTATCTTCATAGTTTAATAATTTCTACAGTGTCATAAGAGGTAAGACTATAAAGCTCTTTACATTGCATTACATCTTTGTTGAAAATACCGTAGTGACCTAAATGTTTAAATTTATCTGTATCTTCAATCATTTTAGCAACCTGTAAAGCACTCTGTTTATAAGTATAATCATCATGCATATGACCTGGGTGAATAAAAAATGTTTTTACTACTTCATCAGAATATGATAGCCTAACTAACATATCGGCTACTGCCATTTTGCTATTACGGTAATATGGGCTTGTAGTTTCTGTAACTGGGTCTAACCCTGTTGTCATTAAAGAAATAAATTTTAATCTATGTTGTAATTTTTTAAACAGATAAATTGTAGCAACTAAATTTACTTTAGTAGCATTAAAAAAACTTTCTGCCTGTCCTCTAAAATTATTTAAGTCAATTTTTCCTGGAGGATAATGTACCGCGTTTAGAAGTATTCCATCTATCGTGTGTGCACTTATGTAATTGTCTATAGAATCCAAAGATGTTAAGTCTAATTCCTCACGATTAGGTTTTAAAAATGTAATTTTATCAGTTGATTCTAAATGTCTGGCCATTCTTCCATTACCGCCTGTTACTAGTACGTTCATATTGTTTTTTTACCTGCTATTCCTCCTACAAATTTTGTATCTTGATCTTTATTTAATTGACCTATTAAATCAATCATATCATCTTGTTGTTGATCGTCTGGCTCAACGTATTCTTGAGAACCAGGATTAGCCCATTGAGGGTTTAGTATCCATCCTTCGTCTTTAGCTTGTTTAAGTACACCTTCTACATATCTATTTGACTTAGCATCATCTCCATCAACTAGTTCTTTCAATCTTCCAAGGTTAGTTTCTGGTATACTATCGTACCATTCTACTAACGAAGGAAAAGCTTCTCTAAAATCTTTTTTTCTTCTAATATCATATTGAGTATAAAAAGATTTCCAATCTCTTTCTCTAGATTCTAAAGAAGAAGTAAATTCATGACCTGTTTCTACCTTCTTAATATAATCTATAAGTCTTAAAAGACCATCTCTTTCATAATCCATAAAGCCATTCTTACCTTCATCCCAGTTTTTATCTAACCAAGCTTCTATATGTTCAGCTCTTTCTTTTCTTATATCTGGGGGTAGAGTAACTATAGATTGAAAAGAGGGAAAACGTAATATATTAAATGAAAGTACTGCAGCTTGACCACCGAACTTAGCTTTTAACTTTAACATTTCGTCTAAAAACTCTGTAATGCTAAATAAACATAAAGCATTTATAGTCATCATAACGTTGACTGATTTAATGTTTGCTTCTTCATTTACTCTGTACATATTCTTTAACCAAACATCCCACTCTAATCCAAACCTAATATATTCTGCTTGAAGTCCTACTGCCTCATTAGATGTATAAATTGTAAAGTCTTTAAAACTATGTGAAACATCAATAAGAGCATCTAACAAAGCTTTCTTTTGTCCTAAGTTAGAATTAACAGCAAAGGGTACTTCACAATCAGGATTCTTTTTCCACCAATCCATTAACTTCCAAAAGTCTGGAGACATGGAAGGCTCTCCTCCTGTTACTCTTAACTCTCTTAAACTAAATTGTAATTCTGCTTCCCACCATTTCCAAAATGCTTCAATATATGGATTGTCTTTATTTTTTCTACCGTAGGGCATAGCGTGAGCTCCGTCATGCTGAAATGCTCCAGCACCATCAGAAACTAAATTCTGATATGCACCGTTCATTTTTATATCTTTTTGCCACGTGGTACTAAAAGATGCATTACAGTATGAACACCCGAAGTTACAGTTAGCATCAAATGCAATCTCTAATGTCTTTAAATCGACGTCCTCAGTGTAACCCATTGTCTCTTTTGCATCCTTTAGCTCTTCATCAGTATATATGACTGATTTATAAACTCTATCAGAGACTTTATCTTTTCCTAGATCTTCTATCTTCCAGCAGTACTCACATTCCTTGGGTCTAACCCCTTCCATCATCTGCTTACGTACAGCTTTTTTGTATGTAGTATTATGAAGAGCTTTATAACTGAACTTTAGTTCATCTAAAGGTATCTTATGAGCTGGAGGGTGATGACAGGAAGTTGTCGTTCCATTACCTAACCATATGGTAGCATTATACCATTTTGCTCCACAGAAAGATGGAGATAGTTTATCTATAGCTCTATCTCTATATTCCTGAAATGTTTCATTTTCTTTTTTAGCAAATACTCCCATTATAGTTTATGTATAAAATTTAAATTACCAGTAATGTCCACATATTTATCGAATATTCTTTCTTCAAAAAAATGATCAGCTAATATATTACCGTCTTGAAAGACGCTAAATCTTAGGTAGTCTATATCTGAATAATTTAGGTTAAAGTTGTTTTTAGGAAAATTTCCTGCTCCTATAATTATGTGAGGAGAATCCGATTTTCCAAAGGCTTTATTCGTTAACACTTCATTCACAACCTCTTCCTTATTAATAAATACTTTAAAATACTCTTTTGGTTTGTGATCGAATTTAACATTAACGTTTTTTCCAGGTTCAATTATAGTAGGAAGCCTATAGTATTGAGGTCCATCATCATATGTAATAGTAATAACTGTTTGATTAGGAAATAAATCAAGCCCAGTAAATCTAGGAACTAATGCAAAAACAGTTTTCTGTTCTTTCGAATCATCCCTTAATATAAAGTCAAAGCTAAACTCAAAACTATGCTCACCAGAGAGAATAAGATTACTTGGATTTTCTGGAAATGTTTCACAGATACTGCTTGGCCAAAAAACCCAAGGATTACCTTTCTTTATACTCAGCATATAATTCTTTTAACTGTGGAAAAGTTCCTAAAAAATCAGTACCTCTTCTTTTATCGTATTCATCAACAAACTTTACAAAGTCTTTTCTATACTTATCTGTATTAAATGCTGTATCTCCTACTGCATAATCATAAAGTCTTTTCATTTTTTGTATTTCTACATTTGAAAATCCGTAATTATCCTCTGTAAAGTTCTTAATACCGTAATATAGTGCTTTTTCAGCAGACTTCAAAATTAATTCTTTATGTTCTTCTTCTAATATCTTTACTGAAAGGTGAGTTGGCCATCTTAAGTAAGAAGTATCTAATTGTAATGCTGATACCCAATATCTTTCTCCGTTAGCGTATTTCTTTTTATATTCAAATACTCTATCAATTAGGTCACTATAGCTAAATACAGATAATGCATTGTACGTAGCCATAATATTTACTGTTACTTTAGGTAAATTACTTAGTACTTTATCAACATTAGACCAAAACTTTTCATATTTTAAACCAAATCTAGCATATTCAGCTTGAGCATCTGTTGCTTCCACAGAAGTAAAAATAATTAGTTCTCTAACTTTATTATTATCGCATAAATCTTTAGCAATAGTTATAAACTTATCTAAAAGCTTATCTGGTATACCTAGGTTAGTATTAATTGCTAACGAAATATTTGAATTTTGGTTATGGTGTTTTTGAATATACTCTAATACTTTGAAAGTATCTTTAAGTAGTAAAGGTTCTCCTCCAGTAATTCTAAAGGTATGTAAGTCTGGAAATAAATTAGGCCACCACTCCCAAAAAGCTTCAATGTAAGGATTATGTTCAGTCTGTTTATAAGGCATCTGATCTCTAGCCTTTATATCATCTATAGAATTAAATTTATGTTCTGTTGGGTAACCACCGTGTTTCTCTATTTCTTCTACCCATTTAGATGAATACTGTGGCCCACAATAAGCACATGCAAAGTTACATGTATTACCAAAGGATACCTCTACATAACGAGGGTTAAAATCATCTCTCCAGTAGCTATCTTTAATTTTATCGAAATCGTTAATAGACCAAGGTTCAGTAGATTTGAATACTCTATCTGAGAAAGAATTAGAGTTGTCTTCTACGTTCCAACAGTAATTACATTCAGAAGGTCTTTTACCTTCCAACATTTCTTTCCTCCTGGCTTTTTTATGTTTAGTATTATGTAGTGCAGATGGATTACGTCTAAGTTCAGTTAGAGGTATTTTATGAGGTGAAGGGTGGTGGCATGAGTGAGTCATTCCCGTACCAAGGTGCATTGTGACCTGTGTCCATTTAGCTAAACAGAAACCACACCCTACTCCATCAAGTTTATTTTTTACCTCTGCTGGGTTCATAAAGTTATATTTATCATCGATGCAAAAGGTGCTAATTTATCAACACCCTTAAGTTCGTATTTTAATTGTTTTATTCCGTCTTCTTTATGATTTGTTTTACCTTGTTGCATTTGTAGAACATATCGCTTTTCATTTTCTGCAGTTGTAGCTCCTTTAGCCCACTTGCCGTTAACTAAACCTTCATCTTCATGAGGTAAGCATCTCATCTTACCTTCTACTCTATGGGGAATAATCGAGTTAGGTATTTCAATAGTATCTTCAACGATTTCTGCACCAAAGTTAGTGTACTCTGATTTAGGATTATTAATATCTAAGTCTAATAACAAGTCTTCTTGAGGAATATTTTTATGCAATTCTCCTACTTGTATAGGTGTCAATGCTTTTTTCCAGGCATATACCTTAGCAATATCTCCTTTAAAGTATTTCATTAAACTTTCTTCTGGTTCAGATGGGGTAAATCCAAGGTATATATCATTAGCACCGTAATTTTTTAATCTACCGTTGAACCTTAAAGGAGAAGGGCTACCTTGTCCAGCTTTAGAATCTATTTCAGTTCCATTAAGGTAAAAATGTGCCATATGTGTATCTTCATCTACTACTATAGTAACCCAGCTCCACTGTTTATCATATCTTTTTATCCACATATAATTATGCTTATTAAATGAATTCCAAAAAGTAAAAGATAGTGCTCTAGAATTGTTAAATGATAAACCGTAGTCATACCCTGGTAATCTAAGAACGGGATACTCTACATACTTATGATCATCATCTCCGATGAGAAATATTTTATTTTTTTCAGGTATTTGAAAAGGTCTAACTAAAATCGATAAGGTGTGGGTTCTACTTGTTAAGGCTCTTCTCGATATATCATAAGGTATTTTAGCATAGCTTTCTATACCGTCAAATTTAAGATACTTAGTTTTAAATTTATCAAGATAAGTACTATTAGTCATACCCTCTAGATGACATCTCCAAAACAGATCATCATCCTCCATTCCCCAGTCCCAATAGTTATTAGAGTAACCATTAGTAGCCTCTACTTGTTCTTTAGTAAAAAGTACAGCTCCACCAAAGTATTCATGATACTTGAGCTGGTAGTCCATTTGTGAAATTTTAGTGGCAATATGTCTAGGATGTTCAGCAGGATATGAGTAGTCGGCTCCTCCTCCTTCTTCAGGTATCATATCTATATCATGCCATACGATATAGTCACACCCATCATCAAATGCATGTTTAGCTGCTATATTTTTAGTAGCACCTCTATTAAAGAGTTTATCATCTACCTGATGGCAAAAATACATATGAAAATCTATCCCTTGACCTTTCAAATACTTACCTACTTTAGGTACGAATTCGTTAAGGTGGAGTTCTCTATTTCTATACGGTACGCATACCCCTAATTTATGACTCATAATCTAACTGTTAAATGATGATAACCACGATCAATATAATCCTGTTCAACGAACCTACAGGAAGTAAGTCCATCTGATTGGTATTCTGATTTTAAATTATAATATCTGTCCAAATATCTCAATTGATTTTTTCTACTAGTCCAGCTTACCCAATATCCGTCTTTATATCCATGTTCTTTGTGAGGAAGTATTTTAAACTTACCTTCTTTTCTATGTGGAATTGGTTTAGTAATATCTGTTGTTTGCTGAAGAAACTTTTGTTTACAGTTAAAAATTCTACCTGTATTTCCGCTTTTAATGTCAATAAGGGAATTGCCATCAGCAAATTTCATATCATAATAAGTAGATAAATACTCATTAGATTTAAACTTAAATAAACTATTAGATAAATTGCTACTAATTTGTACACAATCTTCTTCAGATAGGGCTTCTGAGTATGTAGCAAAAGTATCTATATTCCCTTTAAACCAATTTTGTTTTTTTTCTCTGTTAGGATCACCAACTCCTAAGTAAATGTACGGCTGTTTCTGTAAGTTTAGAAGTTTATCAAAAGTATTTTCACCTACTTTTACTCCATTAATAAAGAGCTTTACTATCGGTGGAATATAATCCATAGTATTTTTGTTAGCTCCTTTATTATCAACAGTAATAACTGCGTTATATCTTCCTGTCTGAAGTCCTTTAGTATGTAATGAAATAGAACTTAAGTCAAACTTCCAGAACTGAAATGTTAAATCAAAGAAAGAATTGACAGTAAGAGTAGTATCATATCCTGGAATGCTAAATATAGAGTTTTCATCTGTTACTACCTCTTTTGTAGACATTACTTCATCATACCCAAAAGAAACAAATATTGAAAAGTTTCTTAAAATAGATAATTTGTTAGGAATAGCTACAAAACTATCTTTTCCATTAAATTCTAAAGCAGTACATTGTCTACCTTTTTGTATAACTTTTTTGCCGTCAAGATTTATATGATTTTCAAGACATCTTAACAGTAAATCATCGTCTTCAAATCCCCATCCAAAGTACTTATTAGAATACCCGTTTATTTGTTTAAATAAGTAAGAAGGAAATAGTGTAACTCCTCCAAAATATTCATCAAATAATGTTCTTGATACACCTTCTGGTAAATCTAGATCAGTAATTAAATGTACTGGTTTATCTGAGTATGAGTAATCAGCATCGATAGGTAGCATATCTACGTCATGAAATACAACGTAATCGCATCCTAATTCTTCTGCTTTTAAAAATCCTATATTAAGAAGCTTACCTCGATTAAAATCATTCTTAGCAGTCTGTTCTACTATTATAATTTCATTATCTATTCCTTTTTCAGCTAGATAAATCTTTATATGTTCTGTAAATGTTTTGAGCTGCTCAGGTCTATCTCTATAGGGAACTATAAGACCTAATTTATGACTCATCCTCTACTTCTTCTTCTTTAGGTGTAGTATTATCCAGAAATGAAGCTAAGTAGTATTGAATACGTTCATTCCATTCCTCTTTGTCTATCTCTTCAAACCACATAACTAGTGCATCAAGAGTTTTACCAATTTTTTCTAATGCTTTTACTTTACGTTCTTCTAGTAAAGCTTCTTCTATTTTATTTTGACTCATATTGTAACTATTTTATCTCTTAAAGTATCCCAGTGAGGGTAGTCCATATACTCAATATACGATAATTCTTTCATTTCTTCAACTAAGAACTTAAGATTATTGGTATCTATTTTAAAATTATTTTTTTTCAAAGCTTCATACATATCTTTATATTCGTCAGAGTATGAATAATCTTTATTATTATCAGCTACCTTCTTTATTCTTTCTATACAGGTACTATCCCATTTAAAATGATGCACTTGTGTAAAGCACTCTTCTATCGGCATACGTCTTCTATGTTCTGTTCCCCAACTGTTAGTTCCGTCATTAAAAGAAGCATAATGTTGGCCTGGGGTAACATTTTGATAACCTTTCATAAGAGTGACTTTGTTAGGGCATGCTTTTGATAAGGGATACCTAAAGAAACCAGCTAAAGGAAAAGCTTTATGTATATCGGTCTCTCTCGTTACTTTTGGGAAAGTACCATCTATACCTATTCTATCTAAGAACCCTCCTGTGACAAACTCATAACCATTTCTCTCACATTTCTCAATGATATCTTCGATAGGTTCTGGGTATACTTGTAGTTCATCATCATCAGATACTATCCACCAATCGTTTGGTTTAGTTTGCTTAATGGTATTATATATTTCCGTTACTCTATTCCAGTTGTATTTAGGTTCGGTAAATACCATAAATGGTTCTATACCTAACTCTTCTATTTCTTCTAATATACCATCATTATCACTTTGACGATATACTCCTACATATGCTTTATCTATAACATCTTCATAGTGTTTTAACATATGAGGAAGTATATGAGTATTTTCTCCTACTACTGTAACTAAATTAGGCACGTTGTAATAATGTTATACCTGTTGATGCAGGCTTGTTAATGTATTGTTTAGAATTAAAAAAATTAAACTGTTTCCACTCTTTACTTATTTCCTTTATAAACCTAGCAGGACCATCAAATAATTCATAATACTCTCTTTCGTCTTCCGTGATAATAAGTTCTTTTTGAAAGTTTACATCGGTATCATGAATAGATATAATACCGTTATCAGATAAAAGTTGAGAGTATAGGTTAAAATCATTTTTAACATCTTCATATGAATGACCAGCATCAATATGCAGAAAGTCTATTTTAATGTCCTGTTTTACAAAAAAGTTATAGTAAGCATTCTCAGTAGTATCCTTAATAAATCTAGGGCAGAACTGATATCTAAAATAAGAGTCTTTATCTTCGTAGCTAATTTTTCCGCCTACTCCATTTGCTGCATCAACTAAATATGTAGCTCCTATATCGCCCCAATTGTAATCTTTTTTGCCTTCAAATATTCCTGTATCATGTAAGTCTATTCTTGCTTGAGTCATTATACGGGGTATATAACCTCCTCCTGATCCTAAACAAACTAATGTCTTATATCTCATTAATTGTATAATTGAGTATATAAGTAAACCGTCTCCTAAGTGTAAATCTGTAGCTCCGTGGGTCCATCTATAAGGAACAGGTTCGTAAGTAAGTAAGTCTTCCCCATTAGGTTGAACTACTATTTTTTTATCCACAGTAATATGTGTTTTGATAAAATCTTTATTTAAGATCATTTATAACTTTTAAATTTAACTCCTTGAATGAAGACAGTATATTAAACAATATACGAATTTCTGCTTCAAAAGAAAACCCTTCTTTAGAATTTTTAATTCTAGGTTTATCTAACCAGTAATGTCTAAAGATTGTTAAACTTTCTTCTACAGAAAAAATTCCTTTGTCGTTAGGTTCGTACTTTCCTTCTCCTGGGTTCCATTTTTCATTTAATAAAGTGTTATATTCTATTTTAAAGAAATCTAGTAAGTACTTTAAACCTAATTGTTCGGCAAATATTAAAAATTTAGAATTAGGCACTTTTAATTGAGTAAAGCGTTCCATAAGTTCTAAACTAAATTTTCCGTACCTATTTACAAACTGAGTATCTGTGAAATACATAAAACTGCAATTTATAGCATACGGCTGTGGTCTAGGTATTAGATCATTTACCTTTCTAATGAATGGATCATAAGCTGTAGGGTAATATCTTTCACCGTTTTCATCCTGAGTAAATACAGGGATATCGTTAAGATATTTATCAAAAGATTTATAAGCAAGAAAGTCATGATCCATTAAAATACATGGAGCTTCTACGTAACGTAAAACTTCTAGTTTACTTGAAGCCCAGAAAATACTTTTGTCTACATGTTTATTTTCAGGAGCTATTTTTATTTTATCCCATATACTACTAGCGTTAATAGTTTTAAGGAATGATTCAGTTAATTTATCACAATATAAAACTGTAGTATGAGTAGGATGGTGTTTTTTCCATAATACACCAGAACAAAGTAAAAGCAGAACATCTAACTTATTATAGAAAGACGGCTGCTTTTTTATATTTTCATAGACCCAATATGTATTCAAAACCTTTTAGTATACGTTTACGTAAACTCAGCGTAAAACACTGTAGTACTTGTTTGCGTGGCGGATGTAAGTGTGAGTACTTCACCAGTCTGAATTTCAGAACCACTTGAACTTCCAGCTCTCCATCTAACAAATGTTCTAGGATAAGCAGCAGTTTCATCTGCAGTTAATACTAAGTTGTTTAAGTCTAAGTTAACGTTTTTTAATGTTGTAGTAGTACTTACATCAGTTAAAGAATAACTACCAGCAGAAACATCCACATATCCTCCAGTTGAAACTTGAAGTGAACCATAAAACCAATTATTGTTGTATATTTCACTAGCTGCTGTTGGATTAGTGTTAGCAGGAGCAGCATCCGTTAATGCATTATTCATAGTAACATTACTATCTGATGATACTCCGTTTGACCATATATCAAATGAACTGAATGAAATGTTTGTTGTTCCGTAAGTATGTACTGCCATGATGTTATACTTTATTAATAATTATTTCTGGAAAATATTCTGCTAATTTTCCTTTTAGATGATTATAACAGAACTCTTCTAATTGATCTATAATAGAGTAATTCATTACCTTTTGTAAGGTTTTTTTAGTACCTGTTTTTACTTTTTCTTTTTTAGTTACAGTATGATAAAGTGTTATTTCTTCACCATTTTCGTCGAAACTAACATAAGGTACTTCTTTAGATACTTCCTTTGTCTCAAATGATGGTTCTTCAACCTCTACTTCTTCGTACATAGGAACCTTATAAAGGTTATCTATATTAAACTCTTCTCCTTCTTTTTTATAATCTGCATAATAGACTATTTTAGAAGAAACCAAACCTATAGCAGATTTTAAAGGTTCATTATAATAGTTTCTCAAAAATCTATCTGCATGATCTTTATTCAACCATGAAGTAGTAGTAAATGTAATATCTCCTACTGTTTTATTTATTTTGTAACTATCAATTCTAAAGTATAATTCCTTAGTTGGTCCGTGATTAGTTTCTATATGTGAGTCAATTATTAATCCCATGTAACTAATATAAGATTATTTACTCAATTCATCAACTTTAGCAGCTAATTCTTTTACTGCTTCAATAAGTACTGCATTTAATTTAATATAATCAACTGCTAAGTACCCATTATCTCTTTCATGAACTAGTTCTGGATATTGTGCTTGTAGCTCTTGTGCTTTAACTCCAATATCATGTCCTTTCTTACTAACAACGTCTTCGATTCCGTCTTTCCAATCAAATTCGTATCCTCCGATTGCTTTTACTTTATCTAAAGCTCCTGTTAGTGGTGCAAAGTTTTCTTTTAATCTTTCGTCAGAAGAATAGTATGCTGTAATATCTCCAGTTGCTCTAATCTCTCCTGTAATACTAGATGCTGCTGTACCAACTCCAAAGCTATCAAACTGTACATCTGCTGATGTACCTAAACCAACATGTGTTGCTGTTACTCCAGATACAGTTCCTGTAAATGTTGGTGAAGCAAACATTGTTGATTTGCTTTCATTTGTAACATTATCTAACCCTAAAGTTGTTCTAGCTGTTGCTGCATCTGCATCATCTACTAAACTTGCTCCATATGTTGAAATAGTAGTGCTGTCAGGTAACGATAATGAAGTGATTGAGCTATCTACACCATCTAAGTAGTTAAGTTCTACTGCAGTTGATGTTACTGCTGTACCGTCGATTAGTAGTCCGCTAGTAGGTACATCAAACACTTTATTTGATACCCACTTATCTCCTGATGAAGCATAAGTTAAAGTAGCACTTGCTCCATCTACTGTAAGACCGGCACCATTTGCTGCTGCTGCATCTGCTGCTCCTTTAGCAACTGTAATATTTAAATCTTCTACATCTAGTGTTGCTGTATTTAGCGTTGTAGTATCTCCTTGTACTGTTAAGTCTCCAAGTATAGTAACATTAGTGCTATCTAAACTAATAGCAGTTTTTAGAGACCCTGTATAAGTTCTAACACTATTAAGAATATCGTTTGTAGAAGTAAGGTCAGATGCTAAACTCTGTGAGTTACTAGTTATTGATGAAGCTAAAGATGAACTATTAGCTGTAATATCATTACTGTTATCACTAATATCTGTAGCATTGTCTGTAATACTTTGAGCTAAAGAACCAGAAGCTGTATCTAAATTACTTTGAACTGTTGTTATAGATGCTGCTAAAGATGAACTATTAGCTGTAATATCACTACCATTGTTGCTAATATCTGTAGCATTGTCTGTAATACTTTGAGCTAGTGATCCTGATGCACTATCTAAATTAGTCTGTACAGTTGTGATAGAACCAGCTAGTGCTCCACTTGCTGCTGTTAATTCTGCATCCGTAGCATAACTTCCGTCTAAAGTAGAAATGGAAGCTTCACTAGCCGATATCCTAGTAGCAAAAGATGCTGAGGTTGGTCCTGTTAATTCACCAACAAAAGATCCCGAAAAGGAACCTGTAATATTTGCTCCATCACCTTCTAAGGAAGTAACCTGTGTTATAGTAGGCTGGGTGATTATTGGCTGTGAAATCCTTGGTCTTTGTATTCTCATGAGTATATAATTTCTTTAATGATATCAGTCTCTAATAAATATCGACTGTTTAGGTTAAATTATCGTTTTATCACAACATAACAATCAATTAATTCTTCTAATACAACTTGTATATTATTTTGGTCTATTGATTTAATCGTTTCAGGTAAAAACATTTCTCTAGAAGCACTCTCATATACCTGAACAACTGGGAATTCTTCTTGTAAGTTATGTGTTATTGTGCTTGACGTAACACTCGTCATAAGGTGTTTATGAATAGACCCAGAAACTAAATGACCTCCTTTTGCTACAACTACTCTACCTGTAGTAGCAGGGTCCATAAATATATTTACATTGTTAGTATCTGGTGTATTTACTCTTGTAGGAATAAACTGGTCATCATTATCATCGTAAACGGTAACTATAATATCTTTAGTACCAAATAAGTGATTTACTGATGCTGTTGTGGCACTTGTAAAAGTTTGTGATACTGTAACCTCTTCTGTTATGTTAGATGTTACGTTAGTTAGACCGGAACCATCTCCTATAAAATTATCAGCAGTTACATCTCCATCTACATCTAAGTCTGTTCCGTTAAGTAATTGGAATTTATCTGAGCTTAATCTAGCCGTTATTACGTTTAGACCACCTCTTCTATTTGCAAATTCAATATTTCCATCTTCTGAACCGTCTGAGGCATCATTTATTTTACCTGTTATCTTAGCATATACTACTTCTTGGTCAGCATCATTTTCTCCTTTAAACTTTATTTGCCCTATGTAATCGGCATCTGCTGGTGAGTTTGAATTTCTTTTAAGAGTAATTACAGGTGCTGCTGCAGATGAGTCTTCTGTTGTTGTAATTAAAAGTGAGTCTGCAGTAGTAGTATTTACTATACTTAATGTAGATAAGCTAGCGACGCCGGTAAAAGACCCCGTATAACTGTATATGCTCGATTCTATTGAAGAACTAAACCCTTCTACAGCTGTTACTCTAGTACTAAAGGAGCCACTATCTGTAATAAGGCTAGCTATGTTTGATGCTATACTTGCTGATGTAGAAGTAAAAGATCCAGATATATCACTAGCTATTTGAACTGAGCTTGATAATAAAGTAGGTGAGTCTGTAAGGTTGTTAAAATTAATAGAACCGGTTAAAGATCCGGCTGATATTGAATTGTCAACATCAAGAGAAGAGAACTCAGGACTTGACCCTGAGAGGGCGATTTTTTTCCAGTTTGGCATAATTCTACAGTTTACGGTTGGCTACCTAACTTTAGGTCCACTTCCTCCTATATTTCTACGAAGGCCAATAAATGTTATATATAAATAGTACTTTAAATATAATAAAAAAAGGCCCGAAGGCCAATTTTTTTTTTATTTACTTTCTGTTAATTTTTGTAATTTAGCCATCACTTGATAAAAAACTTCAAATTCTGTGCCTTGATAAGTAGCTTGTCTTAGTTTAGTAACAACAAATGCTGCTTCTTTATTAGTTAACATAGTATCTATAGAAGATTGTTTGCTATTTTGTAATCTAACTTTATCTTTAAGTCCCATTTATAAAACCATTCGTTAATGATTAACTATAGATCCAAATTCCTTCGTCACTATCATTAATCGCTACCGTTCCAATTCCTTGGAATGTTGGTGCTGATGATGGGTTAGAAGATGCTACTTGAATATTTCCTAACTTAGAAGTATGAGTAGCTGTAGTATCTGCAGCATCAATGCCTTGTGAGAATCCAAAGATGTTAGCAGGACTGTCCCAGAATATACCTGATCCAGTATTTGCACTTCCATCTGAACCACCAAAGATAATACCACTATCTCCTGTTGTACTACCAGAGTTAAGAAGTATAAATCTATCTTCTACGTTAAGGTTAGTTACTTGTGCTTGTATTGTATCACCTGTTACATTAAGATTTCCTGTTACAGTTACATCTCCAGTTAATGTTGGATTGGTTACTATACCGATAGTTACTGTGTTATCAGTAATCGTAGTTTCAATTTCATTAGATGCTCCACTAAATGTTAGTGCATCATTTACTAAATTTACTGAATCGTTCCCTGAAGAACCTGAGATAGCTAAAGTAGAGCTAAGATTGTCTATTGTAGTAGAAAAAGAACTAGATACATTATCGAGATTAGTCTGTAAGGTAGAGCTAGAAGCATTTAATTCCACTTCAGAAGCAAAAGTATTGTCTAATGAAGCGCTGAATGTTTCTTGAGCTGTTACTCTAGTACTAAAAGAAGCTGACATTGGAGTCCATGACCCTGTAATATCTGCTGCAATTTGTACAGATCCAGAAACGATATCTGCAGGTACTGCTATTAAGTTTGCATAAGGAATTGATCCTGAAACGATATGTCCACCTCTGATTGCAATTACACGTCCTGTTTGTGCAGGGTCCATGTATACGTCTAACTGATTGTCGTTTACCAGTTTAACAGTTGCAGGTATAAACTGTTCGTTATTATCATCATATATTACAGCAGTAACGTTTGGTGAATTAAAGTTGTGTGTTACAGATGCTGTAGTAGCATTAGTAAACGTATTAGCTACAGTAGCATTTTGATCAACTGTAATGTCAGTTAATTGAGAACCATCACCAAAATAAGATCCGCTAAATGAACCAGAAAAAGTCTGATCACTTGTTGTAAGCACCGTCTTTAAACTAGCAGTAGTGGTATTAACTTCTTCTTCTGTAGCAAAAATCGTATCTAAAGAAGAGCTGAAAGTTTCTAAAGCAGTTATATCGGTTGCGTTTGTAGTAATCCGTGTATTAAATGAAGCTGACGGTGCACCAAATGCTCCAGAAATATCAGAGGCTATTTGAGCTGAACTAGATATAGTACCCGCGGCAACTATA